>Ga0065711_1029269_pt1 | contig 36893 bp, 26 predicted proteins | sample Hoacrofraction12_FD_59098 | JGI IMG/M metagenome (GOLD analysis project Ga0065711, IMG submission 59098) | Hoatzin crop microbial communities from Cojedes, Venezuela - Epithelial fraction 12 v2 (version 2) | ecosystem: Host-associated > Birds > Digestive system > Esophagus > Crop | place... | reverse complement strand
AGGGCTTGGAGGGACAGGAGAAAACACAGGCTATTTTTTTATCAGTTCATCTAGCTGGGGGCATCAGATAAACATAAATCACTGGCACAGATATTTGTTGAGTTGGAACATCACCCAGACTTGGGTTTTGGCAGCAGTACAGGAAGAAGTCAGATAGTCTGACTCAGTAACTTTGAGGGGGTTGCTATTTCTCTGGTTAATAACTGGCATCTGGAGCTGCTAAATCAGTAAATTGTTAACATATCTGGGTCCGAACTCAGCAAGCTTGACTTGCTCGTCCACTTACTGTTGCACATGCTTTGACATCAACTTGAGCAAGGAAGAGGAACTGAACCAGGAACTTTATAAGCAATTTTTCTTTGAAATCAGATTAGCAAGTCAGAAATGCCAAGTGATAAGAGAAGACTTTCCTTTATGTACTTCCTTCAGCAGTCCTGGGCCAATGGCATCAAGACGACAAAGGCCTTCATATTCACTCAAATAGGTAGAAAAGTTGGTTCACTACCATCACAAAAGGTACAATTTTAGCTTCACTGTAGTAAGCTATGGAACATAATTAGAGAGGTATTAAAATCAGATACACCTTCCCCGTTCTAAAAAAGAAAAGAAAAAGGTATAATGTGCCTGGAGGAAATATTCACCCCATACCTGGATGGAAAAAAAAAATACGTGAAGATATATGAGGAAGGGGATCAACCTGTAATGTCTTTGCTGGCTGGTTTTGACATTAAGGTTCTTTGCAGGCTAAAAGTAAGCCTAACAAGCAAGTGGATGGAGAGCTGCTTCTTTTTTTGGGGGGAAGGGACTCAAATAGAGGGAAGGAGTTGTTTCTTTTTTGGAGTGGACTGGTTGCTAGAAAGATCTTTTTAGAAAAATTATCTTGGCAGAACATTCCTGATCAGTTCTTCTAGTAGTAGCCCTTGTATTGATAGGGATCTAGCAACTTGGAGATGCTCAGGAAGAGACTCAGAAAGGCCCATGTTTTGACCGGTGGTATGGTGACTACATAACTGCACATTGGCATCACACCTACAAAAATATACTCTTTGAAGAGCCAGCTACAATGAAGCCTGTGTTTCCTCATCAAGAAGACATGCAAGATATACAGAGGAAAGACTATTTGGTGAGCATGTGGGAAGGCACTTTCTCTTCCAAAAATAACAGAATAGATTCCATTTCTTTTTCTCTGTTGAACTATGATGACACTGGCCCATCTCGGACTTGAAATCCTTTTTCCAGGCTGGAGATCCAGGAAAAAAAGTCAGTGAAAGCAGGAGGATATTATACGAAATTTAGGAACTTGCAAGTATCTAAACTCCTCCCAACAGAAGAAAGAGATCTCCAATCTAAGAATTTTCATCTGTATGTCTGTTTTATTCCATCTTTCCCCAAAAAATTTACCTTACAAAATCTTCAGACCATTGCCATTACAAAAAATTACTGCTACATTTTCAAACTTCTCTATATAACAAAAATGCGATAATAGTAACTCCAAAATGTAGGATATTTCTACCATAGACATCACATCAAAAGCTCTAGCGTCTATAAAACTGGATGGCTTATTTTCCAAAAAGCAGTTTACAGAAGGGATTTCACATGCATTCCAGTTTATACTGGTCTAACAAAACTTCTCACACCCAGTCTGCAACATCCTACCCAAAATGCAAACTGGATTTACAGAGGAGGTGAAAAACTGAGTGTGAAATGCACTTAGCTGAGTCTCTTCAATCCAGCACTTAGTTTCTTGGTCCTCCTCTATAACAGTGGAGAGATGCACCCCCAAGAGGTCATTCAGCCCACCTAAAACCTGATCGGAACATGTAGTGTAGCTACACCTGAAGTTACTGTTCAGTAGCAAATACCATGAAACCAGCATTCGGAAGTAACTTCTGACACCTGACCGAGGAAAATTGGTGTAGCTCCTTTGACTTCATCAGTTTTAACTCAAAAGGAAAAAACACGTTAAACTGCTGGAAAAATAGAACTAAGCCCTGTACATCCAGCATTTTCATGCATAAGCTCTAGTCAGGGCTGTGATCTGTCATCAGTGTGGCAGGTCATTACCCACGGGCATGGTGATTCTTCTGTCAATATTTGTTCAAGTCTGCAAATAAAAGGATTACCTGCATGTGTATGTCTCTCTGATGGTTTCCATGTTAAATTTGCTGTTATCAGATCACAGAGGGTGTAACACAAATTTGACTGTATTTATTTCAAAAACCTAAGCTTCTTTCTCACCCTGGTGATTTGCCACAGACTTTTCACCATAATATCATCTCCAGGACAGACAAGATCAAAAGACATAAAATAAATGACAGAGCAGGAAAACATTCTACTTTATTTACTTTTCTAGCTATAATGTACAATAATGTAGTCAAAAGATTTTTCATCAGATAAAAAGATTAAAAAGATTTTTTGAGTAAATGTGAATTCACCTTTTTAAAAAAAGCAGCTCCAAAAGAAATGAAAAGGAAAATCAGATAAATTACTTTTTTCCATTCTCATTTTCATAAACATCTGAAAGGTCAGGAAGAAGAATGTACTGAAGATGATAATTTGACACCCCTAATACATCTTTATTACACATCCAGTGGAAATGTGATTTTCCACCATGCATTCTACTCACTGCATGAGTTTTCTTACAGCAGTGGTTCTTACTTTAAAGCGAGCAGAGCTTTAAGGGGAAAGTGTCACAGAGGTGAACAGAGGATTACACATTTTTCTATCACGCATGGAAAACAACCTATAGCACCTACCTTACTAAGCTGTCATGGAAGCCAAGATTGTATTGAGTCATTAAATTAGGATCTTCCAGTCAAAGGGAGGGTTTAGATTCCTCTGAGGTTCCTGGTTCAGCGTTCACCTCCATTTTCAGACAGTAAATGGTGGGGTTTCCTGACTTCAAAGGAAATAAGTATTTGCATTCATATCCTAGTGCAAGAATGGTATATTCCACTGATAGGGAGGGCAACTTAATTTGGACTTGGCTGTGAATATTCATTCTTTCAAACCTATCAAGGTGACTTTCAAAGATTATCTCAGTCTAAATGCTTCCTTGGGAAACACTTGCTCCAGTTCAGAACTAAAGCTGAGGAATTTGGCAGTCACAAGGACACTGAAATGCTGCACATTAAATGAGCAGCATGTTGAGACATGTAAGTTCCAAGTGGGTGATGAAATCCATTTTTAATGCTACACAGCGTTACTACTAGAGCTACCAGTGGCGGGCGTTCGGAGAAGCACTTGCACATGCTTGCAATACATTATGTTAGCATTGCATATGCAAAAAAAATAAATTATGTACTTCAAAAATAATGAGTGAAGGAGTGGAGGAATGGGGGAATTTGCAAGTCTATAAAAAAAATAATCATATTTACAACTATTATCTTACTCCTGTACATTATTTTTATATATTTGCTTTTAGTTTTTCTCTGCTTCCTGTTAATATGAAAATAATGTTTTTCTCAAGCTACTTCCATTAGATTTGTTGCCAAAGGAATTTTTTTAAATGAAACTATATTTCTGCTTCTTTTACATTTTTACTTCCTCTGTCCACATTTTTCCATTAAAAATAATTTACATCTTTTTCTAATGTATTTTAAAGCAGGCAACTTTCTGTTTGATATTCGCTCACTAATGCCAACTGACTTTTTTTCCCCTCCTCCTTCTAAGTCCCTTTTTCTTTATACAAGCTTCTGGCTTGCTTTCTTTTGATATACATATACCTACCTCAAGTCCTTTATTGTAACATGTATGGATTTCACAGAATCACAGAATGTTAGGGGTTGGAAGGGACCTCTGTGGATCATCTAGTCCAACCCCCCTGCTGAAGCATATTTCATATATGTGTACTCTTTCTTTATATCTTTCTTGTGTTTTCTTTAAAGGAAAGTACTTCTCTCTTTTCCACACACCGTTAACATTTTTATTGGTCAGAGAGAGAATATGAGCTCTGCTCTGACACATTAGTGTGTCAAATGGAAGAGTAAATGAGTTTGCTTTTGTTTTATTAGATATTAAAAATGGTTTACCTGTTTCTTAAAAAGAGTTGACACATTTTTCCCATTATAAATATCTAAGAAGTGTCCTTGCTGTTATGGCTTCATGTCTTTTCTGATTTTGGCTGCAATTCTAACATGCAAATGGCCAATCAGTTTATTCCTAAACATCAGTCAAAACAACCACAGCCAGTAGGCAGCATAACTTCTATCTTTTTAGAGATGTTTTAGCACACCAGCAGAAACAATTGTTCAGTAAAGGGCTTGCATGTTTAAAGACTTTTTCTTCTTTCTCCCTTCTCACTACTGGTGATGCATCTATCCCTCAGGAACCTGTCTATAGAACCTACACCAGCTAATAGATTGAAGTGTAGCTTCTGCTCCTCTGCACAGTGAGTACAGAAATACAGCACAGCCCTGTGTCCTTGGGAAGGTAAAATTGTTTTATCCAATAGCTTTGGGCTTTGGATGTGAATTTTGGGAGGAGCTGCCAGCTAGGACACTCTAATTTTGAGAAATGCAACTAAGAAATCACGGGGTCTTCAGACATAAACTAGAGTGTGTTACTTCTGTTAAGGTCTATGCATCTTTTTATTCCATGAAGCATTACTTGTGGAAGGGTGATTAGTGCAAATTCCAAAGGGACAAAGCACTTGCATAAGCTCAGCTTCCTCCCAGAGATCTGCATATGATCCATCACCAATCTGCGTATGCACAGGACTAACAGGAAGAGAAAGACCTATGTTGACATGGAGCAGTGGTACTTATTTAATCTTAAAACTGACATAATATTATTTCAGGAAGCCACTGAGCAGAACAAGGATCCCATGCTGTTAATTGGTGACTTCTGACTGTATCTCTGTACACAGGTGGAGATGAGTTATTTCTTCATGAATCATTCTCATCATTACTCTTTACCATCAAAAGCTGACTTGGTGAACAAGATCATCATATCTGAAAGAGCTGAGTGCAGGTGCTGAACTGGTTAGTAGTGGTAAGACTCTGTTAATGTAAGAAATACTGTCACAAAAGTTCTGGACAAGGACGGGAAATGAGAAGTGATGTTTGGAGGTATCTTGAGATTTGAACTAGGGGCCACGAAGAAAGCCAGGGGAAGAGAGGAAAAATACGTGCCAAATCTTGACTGCTACATTCATGATGTCTATTACTTACTGAGAACTCTAAACATTTTCCCGTATGCTTTGCTCTGGAATATTCAACGTTCTTCTTTTTTTTTTAATGAGAAATTTGCTTTGGAACTGGGCTCCAGAAAAGAATACATAAACTTCATAAACTTAATATACAAAGCTCATATAGTTGATTGCTCACCAAAGATTGGTGATTTTGAAATATTTAAAGAGATGTAATTGTGAAGGACAAGAATAATTTGGAATAAGACCTGCTTAAATCATAGTAATCCAATAAACTTCAGAAAATAATTATAAACTCCCTAACACTAGAACTTTTCCTCCTTTATAGCATGGGAGAGGTGGAGTAGGATATCAATAAGGAGAGGAAATTTGGGAAATTATGCAAACTAGTGGCTGTAACTAGAGCAGGAAATTTGCAGTCCCTCCAGAATTCCACCACAGACATATGTGAGGGCAAAGAACAAGCAACTTGATAGTTCTTTCTCAGTATTTGTGTCTATTCAGAGTGTGAGTTGGACTAGGGAGGGACTAAATTTCACTCTACATATGTTTGAAGTTCAACAAGGGCAAGCGCAGGGTCCTGCACCTGGGGAGGAACAATCCCATGCACCAGTACAGGCTTGGGGTGGAGCTGCTGCAGGGCAGCTCTGCAGAGAGGGACCTGGGAGTGCTGGTGGATGACAGGTTAACCATGAGCCAGCAGTGTGCCCTGGTTGCCAAGAAGGCCAATGGAATCCTGGGATGCATCAAGAGGAGTGTGGCCAGCAGCTCAAGGGAGGTTCTCCTTCCCCTCTACTCTGCCCTAGTGAGGCCCCACCTGGAGTACTGTGTCCAGTTCTGGGCTCCACAGTTCAAGAAAGATGAGGAGCTACTGGAGAAAGTCCAGTGGAGGGCTACGAGGATGATGAGGGGACAGGAGCATCTCTCCTATGAGGAAAGGCTGAGGGAGCTGGGCTTGTTTAGCCTGAAGAAGAGACAGCTGAGAGGGGATCTTATAAATGCTTACAAATATCTTCAGGTGGGTGTCAGGAGGATGGACCCAGACTCTTTTCAGTGGTGCCCAGTGACAGGACAAGGAGCAACGGCCACAACCTGAAGCATAGGAAGTTCTGTCTGAACATGAGGAAGAACTTCTTCCCTCTGAGGGTGACAGCACTGGAAGAGGCTGCCCAGGGAGGTTGTGGAGTCTCCTTCTCTGGAGATATTCAAGACCCGCCTGGACAAGGTCCTGTGCAGTCTACTGAAGGAGACCCTGCTTTGGCAGGGGGGGTTGGACTAGATGACCCACAGAGGTCCCTTCCAACCCCTACCATTCTGTGATTCTGTGATTCTCTGGTGCTCAGCATTATGGGTTTCCAACCTGCAGGTCTTTAAAATGATAATAACAACAAAAAAAAAATCACATACTGTTATCCTTTGTATCTGAATTGAACTCTATTCTGTTTCAGTTGCTGTTTCAGCTTGCCATCCAGCAAGATCCAAGTGCTTTTCAGCAATTTATTCAGAGCTTCTCCAAAAGATTATTACCTGTTTGCCACAAATCAAAAGCAACACGTTATTAAGAGACATGTTCACAACTCTTTGAACAACTTTACATGGAAAGCCAGCAATTTCATTTTCAGTGAAGCTTTTCAATCCATTTTATTAACTAAATGTTTAAAGACATATCGGTGAATCCTACTACACTTAAAAAAAACTAGCACCTTTTCTGTTATCTCCCTTAATTCACATCACCTTTCCCACCCTAGTATAAAAGCAGCTAGTTTCCAGCCTTTTTCATTGCTCATACATTCTTCTCTTTCTTCTTACTCCTTCCAACCCAGTCACTGCTTCCTTCCTCCCCCTCACCTCCTGGCTATCTCCCCCTCAGCCCAACACTCTCCTTCTTCCTCTGACTGCTGCAAACTCACAGCAGTGGCAATGCCTGGAAGTCTGGAATCAACCTGCCAGACTGCACCGAGAAGACCAGAAGTGTTTATGTTGAGACTGTTCTCTGCTCCAAATCTCATTTATCCTGTTGGAACAGCGAACTTGTTGGGAACTAGTGATCTGTGCGGCACTGTCGAATCTGCTTTTAAGAGCATTATTAGAAAAAAAATCAAGTTTACAAAAGGAAGGTCATTATCAAGACCATTCTCCACTCTGAACAAGGCTTTCTGTTGACATGGCTGTTGAAGCAGCAATAGACAGTGGCTATCAGTGTGAGTACTGGCTGAGAACCTCTTCCATCAGCAGCATGACAATGTGAATACATCTTGAAGGTGGTCCTTGTGAACCTTCTCATTCACTGAAGAGCTGTTTCTGCAAATGGTACCTGTCTTGTCTAGCTCAGATGTGTCATAACAGAGAGAGAAAAAAAAGCAGATACATTAGCTGTGGGTGACTGACTGAGCACAAATAACCGGAGGGTAAAGAGGTTTAAAATGCAGCTCAATTCCCTCCTTGACCTAGTCCCAGCCTTAACTGTAACATCTTGGAGGTAAATGTTCAGAGGGGGCAGAGGTTTTTCCTGCAGGATATTTTCATTTTGCACGCAGTTTCATGGGCTTCTCTGTTTATGAGCACCTTATGCAATGCCATGAGCCTGGCAGAATGGCCTGTGGCAGGGTGTTTTGCCATTTCAGTCTCGCACTTGCTCCTTCCAGTCAGAGGAATGCCTCCAAGAGAACAGGTGTGTAGTGGCCAAACAGATCAGCCAATTTCACACACACATCCACTTTCATTGCACCTCCATAAATCTGCGTTAGTTCTTTGCTAATATTTACTCATAGAGTTGTCCTCTGTGCATGTTCTATGGAACAGTTGCACTATATCCTGCTTCCATGCTTTCTAGCTTTGCATTTGTTTTTAACTAAGATCATTTTCCCATCCACTAATACTTGCATGCCATCCACAGCTTGTTTTGCTATCTGTTCTTTCGTCATTTGGTTTCAATACCTTTGCTGCAGACAGAAATTTTTTGACCTGTAGTTACACATTTAGCAGAGCAGAGGTTTGGCCTCAGACCTAGATATATATATAGATATATATAAAAGAATTACAGCAATTCAGCTTCTCTTTGTATGTTCACGATTTCATACCACTTTCCATAGCAACTTACTCAAGACTGACTGTAGATCAAGCAACTCCTTTCTTTTCAGTTCATTTTTCCTGTACTGGGCCATCTTTCCTCAGTTCCGAACACTTAATTTTTACTACACACTTAGTCTAAGCCATGTGTTACAAAATAACAGACCTTTGCCTGCCATAAATACGGAAAGTGCAAAGCCCAGTCAGTAACCAGAGGTAAGAGAAAAGAGCATGATCTCAGGCTTTTGGAAGACGTAATTTACAATTTCAGTGTTAGTGTTCAGGTGTACATCTGAATCACCACAGTGGAGGGCAGAGAATCCTAGTTTAGCGTCTCTTTTAAAGGTTAGCTCTGGTGTCTGTGTGCTCCTCTCTTATAGCACACCATGGACAGGACTCATAATAAAACCAACAGAGCTAAATTTAAGTTAGAAGAAGTGTTTACAGTACCAAAGAATTTAACTCCGTAAATTTTTGGTAACAGAACATAAATTTTCCAGTCAGGTTTTTCCAAACAATGGCTTCCTATGACATTTGATGTAAATATTTATTTAAATTAATGTCAGTTTTCAGGTTCTTTGGGAGAATTTGTATCAGAAAAGTATTGCAAGACTGCAGGACTTTCACAGGTGTAGGAGTAACACATGCTGTTCTCATTGGCTTAAATTCCATTTTCGTGGATAGACAGCAAAGAATGCATACCCTGCTAGAATCTCACTTTAAATTGAATATTTAGAGGTCTTCAGTGTGAGACTGAAGTGTAGCACAACCTTTGTTCTGAAACCTCATTTAAGGGACCAATGTGATTCCTCATTTAACGAGATCATATGTTAGACATACAGGTCTTCTATAGTTAGATGTTCACATGCACTGAATTTTGGATAAAGGAAAGAATTCCTACACATCCTAAAGCATTATATCTAGTTTAAAAAGTGTCTACACACTGATATAACAGTCATTCCCCTCTATAGAGTAGGCTAAATACAAGCCTAGCTTTGTGTACATGTAAATCAAAGTTAGTGGATTTTTCCCCATTTATAAAAAATTTGAGTTGGCCAATAGTTACTCCTGACAGGCCTAACTTGCAAGTTTAACTGAACTTTACCTCAAGTCCAAATTTGACTTGCTTTGAATTTTTTTCCTTTAAAAAATACTTTATCAGTCTTTCCAAAGGACTCATCTAAGTTATAAATATCTTTATCTTATTTTTAAGTATTACATTATTAAAAATCAAATTAAACAGTTCTATGATTCTATGATTCAAACATTGTCATCAGGATTTCTTCTAAGTCACTCTCTGTAAAACAATCCAGCAACAGTCTCAGAGATGGCAGCTTTTCCAAGATTACTGTCTCTTGCCTTGCTGGCTGCAGAGCTACTGCAGTGGTCAGATACCTCTGGAAGGCTGGTTATGAAAGGGGATATTAATAGAGATCAGCAAATGTCACAGGAAACAGTTTCACAAAGGAACCAGAGGGTCTGATCTGGCAGAAAAAGCTAGTGTTCGCTGGTCGAGGACGGTGCCTTCCTTCCTTCAGCTAGTTAAGGGTCAATAATCAAACAGCAGATGAAAACAGAAACCTGAAGAGTTCTGAAAAAAAATCTGCTTCCATCCCACCATTCATATGAGAAATTGCATTCTATGCTTTCATATGAAAACGTCATTTCTCTAAGGTTTTGCGTATTCCCTTCATCTTATTTGAGATGAAGATTATTTTCTTCTCCTCCAGCAAGAGATCAGCATGAGTGATGTGCCTTCAGACAGCCTTTCTTACTGCCTCATTCTTTGGGAGACTAGAGCTCTCCTTCTAATTTTTTGCATGACTGGTTGCTATGTGCAGCAAGAGACCAAGGTACCTCATCACAAACCTGAAGTACTCCCGCATCTGTGTCCTTAATTGAGTGGAGAGACGCAGCACTTTCAGGCAATTCACCTTTTGCCTTGGATATCTCTGGTTCACTCCTCTGCATCTTTCAAGTTGGATCTTACCAGTGAATCCTGTTTCCCTTTCAAACAGCATTAAACATGACTGTCCTATATAATCCCAAGATGGCATTATAGTCTGGAAAGCACAACTTCCACCCATTTTCCCAATGTAAGAGTCGTGTTAGAAATGTAGCCTATATTTTTTTCCATGATAAGGTCGGTGTTATATTCTGAACTTTCCAAAAGCTACTTCCCAGATGTCATCTTGAACAAATATGGAAACTTCAACAAATAAAAGTAGAGAAATATTCTATAAATTCCAAAGATAGCAGATACAAACAGGTGATCTGGAAACTGTTCATTGAAACAAATAATTGTCAGAATAAGCACCTGTAGCCAGAACCATTGACTATGAAGTTCATGTGAATGCAGAATTTCCTCTGTAAGTGATATTTGAAATTGAAATTAATTATGGTGAGAAACGTCAAAAACTTCCTCCCTCGTTTTCTGACCCTACCAACTAGAAAAATGGCCTTTTTCCCCTTTGAGCCACAGAAGGAGTCTGTTCTATCTAAACTGCCCAGTTCCAGCTCTTTCAGCACCATCATTCTATTCTCACACGAGCTTTGCTCCTTGAGTCCCTACTTCATTCCTTGCCAGGAAAAAAGCAGTTAAAGAGAGACTCTGCCTTTCCTCAGTTGCAGAGTCTTGCTACCTCCCTGTAGACCTGCTAAGAGACATAGTCAGGACTCATTCACCAAATCTTTGCCAAACAAGTGGGAAATGGGACTTGGAACAAGGCTTGATTTGGACTGAATTCCACTCAGACAGCACCAGAGTATTTTCTGAATTTAAAATACTAATTTTCCAAGCAATGAAAATGCACTATCTTGTCAACAGGAAGTCGCACGCTGCAGGTAGTCATGTTCTCAAACAGCCAAGAAAACAATCAGAAGTCATGGGATAATTACACAGGTGTTTGACATAATTAATTACAAGGACTATAGGGTCAATGTATTTCATTACCTGAGCCATAGATTTTACTACAGATAAAGACAGATTGTACTTCACAATCCAAGGTTTAATTTGACCATGATGTTTTGGTTCAAAATAGAGTTTAATTTCCTGGCTGAAAAGTGTTCATCTGCAAGTCAATGTAATTATGGAAAGACCATGGGGGATGGGCAGTGGCAAGACAGATTTCCGAGGACTCAGTTTATTTCCTGCTGTTGCTGCACCATAGCTACCAACGTGAAGATGCCCTTTCAGGTGTGTTGCTCCCTGTTTAGTCAGTCAAGAATGAAGTTTGTGCTGATGTTCAGGGCTGTTTCCAAGGAGCTGCGACAGATACAGTAACATTTGTTGCTTCTATCATGTGAAAGATGCCGTCTGACACCCCCAAAAGTCATATGTAAACTGGCATGTTTAGTGTATATGCTGGCTGACTGTGATATTCAGCTCAGTATATTTAAACTCCTTATTGCTCCATTACACTCACCAGGAATAAATGATTCATCTACTTAGATTTGATTGACCAGGAGATGCCTTCAGGTAAAACTACAATTTTGTTTTTTGCAGTCATTGCAGAAACAAACAGATTTAACCTCGTAGTGCTTGAGATGAGACATTTTGGCTGAACAAGAGTTCCAAATTTGGGACCTGAATGGTTACGGGCTGTATGCTTACTACCAAGAGAAATCCTGGTTGACATGCTGTTTTATCTGGGATAAAAAGAAGTGAGAGTTCTGTACTTTGTCCTTACTGAACATGAGAGATTTCAGATACTACTCTGCACAGCACAGTTTAGTATTAAACATACATTTCTGGGCGGAAATCAACCAACAAATAGTATTCTTTGCTATTGTTCTTGCTCTCCTAGGCAATGGTTTGAACAGGCTAGTCTTTATTTTCACAGATGCTTGGCTCAAAGTTGTTCATTTAGTGTTTTGTCACCAGAGAGAACAAATTTTTGGCAGTGTTGTGCATTCTTTATGGCTGTGTACTTACTAAAAATTTTGTTTAAAAATACTGTCATGATAAGAATCTGCTCTTCACTCCAATAGAAAATATTGACATGTTCAAACAGGACAGATTTTGCACTAATAACTAACAGAATTGGAAATTGCTAAGACACGAATAATAAATTAATAATATATTAAAATAATATAGCAAATAATTGTTATATGTTATACTAATATCACAAATCATTCTAGGCAAGGAAGGGAAGATACCAGCGTGGCTGAGTCAAGACATGCTGGTCAAACTAAAGAGCAAGAGCGAACTGCCCAGGCAGTGGAAACAGGGACAGGTATCTTGGGAAGAGTATAGGTACGCTGCTCCGTTGTGTAGAGATGGGGTAAGGAAGGCCAAGGTGCGGCTGGATCTGAAATTGGCAAGGGATACAAAGAATAACAACAAGGGTTTCTACAGGTAAGTCAACCAGAATAAGAAGTTTAAAGCAAGCATAGCACCCCACCCCCCCCCAATGAACAAGAATTACAATCTAGTATCAACAGACGAGGAGAAGGCTGAGGTGCTCAATAACTTTTTTGCTTCAGTCTTCGCTGGCAACCTCTCTCCTCAGCCCTTCAGAGTCGATGGACCACAGGATGGGGACCAGGGTGGTAAAGCCTCTACCAGTGTAAGAGAAGATCGGGTTCGTGACCACTTGAGCAACCTGAACATACATAAATCTATGGGACCTGGTGAGATGCATCCGAGAATCCTGAGGGAATTGGCTGATGCAGTTGCAAAGGCACCCTCCATAATATTCGAAAAGTTATGGCAGTCAGATGTAGTCCCAGGTGGCTAGAAGAAGGGAAACATTGTGCCCATTTTTAAAAAGGGTAGAAAGGAGGACCCTGGGAACTAGCAACCTGTCAGCCTCACCTCTGTGCCTGGGAAGACCATGGAACAGATCCTCTTAGAAGCTGTGCTCAAGTATATGGAGGCCAGGGAGGTGATTCAAGACAGCCAGCATAACTGCACCAAGGGCAAGTCCTGCCCAACCAACTTAGTGGCTTTCTGTGATGGAGTGACTACATCAGTGGTCAAGGGAAGAGCTATGGACGTCGTCTGTCAGGACTCCTGTAAAGCCTTTGACATGGTTTCCCACAACATCCTCCTCTCTAAACTGGGGAGATATAGATTTGATGGGTGGACTCTTTGGTGGATAAGGAATTGGTTGGATGGTCGCAGCCAGAGGGCAGTAGTCAACGGCTCGATGTCCAAATGGAGATCAGTGAAAAGTGGTGTCCCTCAGGTGTCCGTACTGGGACAAGTGCTGTTTAATATTTTTATCAGTGACATATACAGCGAGATCAAGTACACCCTCAGCAAGTTTGCTGACAACACCAAGATGAATGGTGCAGTTGACACACCAGAAGGATGAGATGTCATCCAAAGAGACCTGGACAAGCTGGAGAAGTGGGCGTCTGTGAATCTCATGAGGTTCAACAAGGCCAAGTGTAAGGTCCTGCACCTGGGTCAGGGCAATCCTCAGTATCAATACAGGCTGGGGGATGATGTGATTGAGAGCAGCCCTGCCAAGAAGGACTTCGGGTACTGGTGGATGGAAAGCTGGACATGACCTGACAGTATGCTCTCGCGGCCCAGAGGGCCAACCGTATCCTGAGCTGCATCAAAAGAAGGGTGGCCCACAGGTCGAGGAAGGGGATTCTGATCCTCTGCTCTGCGCTGGTGAGACCACACCCGGAGTACTACATCCAGCTCTGGAGCCCTCAGCACAGGAAGGACATGGCACTGTTGGAGTGTGTCCAGAGGAGGGTGACACAGACAATCTGAGGGTTGGAGCATCTCTCCTACAAGGACAGACTGAGAGAGTTGGGGCTGTTCAGCCTGGAAAAGAGCAGGCTGCGGGGAGACCTTTTTGCGGTCTTCCAGTACTTGAAGTGGGCCTATAGGAAAGATGGGGACAATCTTTTTAGCAAGGCCTGTTGTGACAGGACAAGGAGTAATGGTTTTAAACTAAGGGAGGGTAGATTTAGACTGGATACAAGAAAGAAATTTTTTACGATGAGACTGGTGAAACACTGGAACAGGTTGCCCAGAGAGGTGATGGAGGCTCCATCCCTTGAAACATTCAAGGTCATGTTGGACTGGGCTCTGAGCAATCCGATCTAGTTAAAGATGTGCCTGTGCTCAGTGCAGGGGCGTTAGGCTAGATGACCCCAAAACGTCCCTTCTAGCCCAAAGCATTCTATGATTCTAGTTCTTTGTGTGGGTATCTGTTCTGGACATAGTTCCATTCAGTGTTTCATTCATGATTTGGATAATGGAATTTCTTGATACCAGAAATACTGGAAAAAAGAATTGGCATCAAAATTCTCCAGATAAACTGGGAAAATATCCAATATTAAGACCAGAACATAAAAACTATTTGAGCAGTTAATTTTGGGTTGGCAAAATTAATTTAGGAATTGCAGAGAGAATTAGGTGCCAAAAGCCAGCCAGGAAAGTGACATACAGTTTGCTATAATTTTCAGTTAGTCTGTTAGTAAAATAGCATCATATTACTTCCATTCAGTTATTCTCTGTTTATCACTGAGTAATTTTGAAACTCTTATGCTTTCAGAGCACTGCTGTACAATCTTATGTATGCAAGCTCCCAGCAGTTTATATGGCAGCTTCATCCTTAGTAGAGAAAATCTTAAATCAGACTTCAGTCTGTAACTACCAGTGGTTCTTACAATGACTACATATCCTGCTGGCAATAGTAGAATGTCATGAATCACCATCAGACTTAAAGCTATTCTCAAATAAATCAGTCAACCATATATTAATGAGACCCAAAGTGTTGAGGATATGAGGAGCAATTGCCAGCAAGCTGGATAACTACATAACTCTCTAAATACATTATTCATTATAGGGGTAAATGTTCCCTTCAAGCTTGAAGATGTTACTTGCAGGTTATGGTAGTGACACATAAAGGAAGAAGTCTGTTCACAACACCTTCAGTTCAGCTCAGTCCCTTTCAACTGCACTTCGAGAAGGTGCTCTTCTAGCTTACCTTAACCAGTGTTGCAATACCTTCAAGAAACGGTGCTCTGTAAGCAAATCTCTTTTGTGATTGTGGCCAGAGCTTAAGACGCAACATTACCATTCTAAAAGACACTACTAACAACTGTCATTCCTTTACTTTTCCTCCTTTATCTCCCAAAATTCCCACAAGAGGGACACAAGAAAACTCTCTGCACGCCTGCTGGGGCACATTCTGTGGCAGCACTTCCATCAAAGGTAGTTTTATTCTTTGTGGTTCTTTGAATGAAGAGAAAAAGCAATGCAGAGGAGATCTTTATCTGGAGCTGTTTCTCCAGTACTGCATACCACACCATTTCTTCCCTGGTTTTAATAGGTGCATGTCAAGAAGGCTGCCAACAAAAGCATTGTTTCAGACTTCCAGTATTTCAACAAACACTGTTTTCACACTATGAAATGTGGCTCTGAGTTTTAAGTGCCTTGTTTTCAGGGAATGGCCAAGGGAAGAGTGATCGAACTCGTGTTTCTAGAGTGTGGGCATTTAAAGCCATCATCAATGTCATAGCTCTGTCGTCCACCCTTTCTTAGCACTTTGCCTGCCTCCTGTGTTATTAAATACTGAGCTTTGTTGTACACCACTCTAGACAGTGGCTAGGCTTGTTGTGTGTTAAAGATTTTAATGGGATTTGTCCTGGCTAATCTTATACGTTGGAACTGTACAGTGTAAAAGAGTCATTGCTCTTTACACAGGTAAAGTGTCCTTAGACCGATTTATTTACCTATTCATTTACAATTCTGGCTCTGACCAGGTTTCTCAGTCGTTTCTACCCTATTCTTTTATTTACCAAGGTGGGAACCAGCACAAATCACCATCACTTCAATGCCTCTGATTTTTAAACTTCTAAGCTAGAAGCCAACTGCACATATCTATTTTTACTTACCACACAAATACCCCCACCTTTCACAGTTTAGAAGTTAGAAGGACTCATATTCCAAGCCCGTGGAATTTTCCCCTAGCTTCTCTTGTGGAAAAGCAGATTGTCAATGTAGATTGCTTATCAAGGTGGATCATCTCGCAGGACCACTGAATTTAATGGAATGCATAACACAGACGTGATCGTTAGTACCTGTAGACTCGAAGGCAAGATGAGCAAAGGCTTTGCCTCTGGCTTTAAGAACAACCTAGTAAGTTTTGTGAATATCTGCAAAGGAATCCTTCAGTGGACAAAGTTTAATTGAATATCAGAAGATTTTACAGGTCAGACACACTGAAAACTGTTTCTACTACCTAAGAATCTTGGCTATTAGAATGTTGCATGAGAGAAAATGTACAAAAATTACATTATGAACTCTTAGTAATACTTAGAAGTTCAGCTTGGAACCACTAGAGGGGAAAGTGATTGCAATAAGAAAACATTTTGCATTTCCTCAGCTAGTTTAATCAGTGTGAATACAATTAATTCATATGAGCCATGACAAGCTGGTTCAAATGGGTGTCTAGCCTGATGGAACTTCAAGCTATAACGTGCACAAATAGCTCAGTAATCACTAAGCATTATACAAATTGTCAGACCAAACACAAGATCATTTAAGCCATGTGTTACACAGCAGTTGAAGCAAAATTGAAATACACCACAAAGCCTGAAAGAGTATACTGAAGTGACCATTCAACAGCTCCAGTGTGGTCAAAACACCTCTGGTTACACGCGGCCCAAACATTTCCTAATACACTGAATGGCTTCTCTCACTTTTTTCACCTACAGGCAGTATTTCATCTTGATCTGATCCACCGTTACTGGGTGTGGGATAAAACTGGACTGAATTCCTAGGAGCTGAAACTCTCCTTGAAAAACAAGGCAGTCAAAACTATTTTAGCCAAATTACAACATCAATCTTTCAGCAAACTGGCTTAGTGCTCAGCTAGGCAATGTTTCAGCTGCTGGTGTATGTATGCTTCTTTCCCTTGACTCTTCCCTTATAAAAATAAGACTCTCTCATCTCACAATGTTGAGTATGTAACAACAAGAACAGCTTATCAACAGATGCAGACAATTCTATATCACTGGGAGTCTCTGAGCCAAGAGGAGAGGTTTGCCGAAATGATTTGCCCTAGATCAAATGTAAATTGGAAAGTTACACAAAAAAAATACAGGATAAAATTTGTGTGAGAGTGTAGTCCGGGTTATACAGGAGATCTGGTTCAACAAAAATTATGACAATGATCCCTGATGGCTTTAAATCTTTGAATCTTGAAATGTACTAGAAGTTGTTAGGTTTATCATTGAAAGAGCATGGAACTCACATGCAGATTTACTTCTGCGCAGCTCAACTGAGTTCTGCTGAACTGCTTTGAAAGTACACCAGCATAAGAGACTTCAGTTTCCTGGAGTCTTGAATTCAATCCAAAACCTGTAAGAAAAGAAAGCGTTCCCCACCTGTTTGCAAGAATGATTCAGAGAGAACAAATGAGCATACAAAGGAGTTCCAAAACTGCAGGATCCACACCATAAAAGCAAACTTACTTTTCCTGTTTCTTTTCTTGTTGGACAGAAACAGAAAATGGAGGTGGACAGCCTTCTCGATTGTGCTTGTTTCAGAAAGCTTAAGATCTCACTATCTGCTATTTCTTTCTAAGAATAGTACTAGACTAATTTATTTGTTCCTTCTTGTAAGGACAGGAAAATTGTCTCCTTATTTCATGACAACATTTTCTCTATCAAGAGATAAGGCTAACAACAGAAGACAACCCTTTGTGTCAATATTATCTGAGATAAACTTCAGCAAGAAACCCTACTTCGCTTTCAATTTCCAGAAAATTCAGCCTTTTACAGAAATATGTTTTGCAGCCATTTCCATGGTGAAGTAATTAATTCTACAATGGACAAGCTTTCCTCAAGTCTCTTCAGCATCCACTGTGTAGAGATTGCAAGATTGTCAGTTCAGATCTGCATGTGATGCATTCATTATTGTGTATCTTATTTGTTCTAATGCAACATTTTCTATCTATAGTGTCCAAAACACTTTCCAGAAACAACAGTAATAACATTCCTATTTTAATAAGAGGGGAATGGATAACAGTGTTGAGTTTACTTTGATTCAACAGTCAAAAGCTTGCTCTCCTCAAAATTACTTGAATTTTTTCAACAACAGGGCTTAGAGCTTTCACCAATAAGTGGGATTACTATTAGTTCAGTCACAACACTGAAACATACACATACAATATATTGCAGCCAAGAAGTTCAATAAGTTCTAGCACAAATTACTCTCGTTCTGTCACATACCATATTCTCAAAGGAAGGGAAACAAGTACAGAAGACACATGCAGAACTGACAAAGGGGTGTTTCCCTAAAGCTGGTTGTAGGGCAATATAGACAGAGATAAATATGCTTTGTTGTGTCATACAAAAGGAATCATAGATCTTCTACTCTGTACCTGTATAATGACTTCAGCCCACAAGCATGTATCAGAACTAACCACACAGAGAAGAAGTTTAAAGATAACATAATGTAGGACAAAAGTATCAGCAAGATAGAATTTGACAACAAAAAATCCACATATTCCACTTTACCACAATGACCACTATATCAAGAGACAGACAAGATACAGAAGAAGATCAAGTGTTCAAAAATCTAGAGAGGCAAATGAAAAGGCAAATCTATCCACTAAAAATCAAGTACCGCTTTTATTATGAAAGCTAGGTCAATATGACACTGTCCAGGGAATCTAGAAATATCATTATTTTGATTTCTAGCATGGCTATAAACAGTTTATAATTTAGTCTTATTTTTCTAATCAGCAGCTCACCAAAATCTGCTTCAGATCTGAAATCTATGTGAGATTCTCTCTATTTGCTTTATTATTAATAATGCATATTCGACCTTCATTCAGTCACAAATATTGTTAACACACGAAGGAGCTGCAGATTAGACAATGGCTACAGCAGTCATTACCAGCTTACAGCATCATACTTCTACTGAATACTGCTTCACAATCAAATTGCCTTCCATAAAGTTTGAATGATTATCACAATAGAAAGGAGCAGAATCATCTTCTACTCATCCATAACTCTGGCAGTCATTTCAGGTCAAGGGAAGAAATTTCAGCCAATACAGTTCTTACGTGCAAAACATGAAGATGCAACACCAGTTTTCAGTCATTTGCATCAACAGATCAAAGGAGATAAGGATTTTCATAGTTTTCAGATCTATAAAGCTGAAAACTGTCTATGAAAGAGGTTAACAGACAATCCATCCACTGACGTATAGAATGTTCAATACAGTACAAGTCTAGCTGCTCAAGTTTGACAGCATTCTTGTTTTATATCATACTTTGGCATTCCAAAATGATAAGGAGGCTAACAGCTCAGCTTAGCAAACCATGCAGACCGATTAGTCACCTCCATGATGCATATTTAGAGAATATATCTAAAAACCACGGTCTATGATAAGTACAACACAGAGCCCAGAGAAATGACAGTTTCTCGTGAGAAGTTCTCCTCTACTTAATCAGACTCAATGAGGAAGGATTACTTACATGAGTAATGAGTGCAGGCTATCTGAAGTCATGCAGTATTGCACAATCTCTAAGTATATGATTAAATCCTCCTGTTCTCCACTGGGTTTCTGTTTCACTGGGTGCACATCAAGCACCTGCTGTAGGGAGGGTGAAACCGGATTTGAGGCTGAAGGAGAGTATGTTGTGAGTGTGATAGTTGTCCACAGTCCTCTCTCTCATTGCCTGGAGAATTTGGCTGTTGCAGAGTGAATGTAGAACACAGATGTCACCATGTTGAAATGGATTCAATTTCTCCCTTGGTTTGAATAGTTCTTTTTTGATGCTGCACATGTCTGTCTAAACTGCAGTTTTCACAGTGAGGGATTTGTTTACTTCTAGACGCTGTGCTGGAGACTTCAGCATCTCAGCTGCAGAGCTGTGGGACCTTCACAGTTTTACCTGAAGTCTACACTCTAAACATGCGCACTACCAAAATAAAGCTCCGTACTTTGAAAAATCAGTTCTAAGGGTGTCAGGCAGTTCACTCAAAATTCCTGGATACCCAGAAATTTTCTATGCCTCATCTAGCAATATGTAAAACAAAGACAATAAATCCCAAGCATTTCCAAACATATTTTCAAAAGCAATACATTACTATTGATGAACTTCTCAGGTATTCCAGTCTTGGGCACCACAGAAAAGTAACTGGGGAAATTGATGAGTCTATATTCAGAGTGAGGTTTGAATAACACTCAATAGCAAAATGTTAGGACACATAGTTAGACATAATTGAACACATGACTGAAGAGAGAGTCATTATCTAAGCTCTGTCTAAAACAAAATCAAGAACCCTCTAAGAAACAGATTTCACTCATGTAATTTAAAACGATCTCATGAAACTGCACTGAAGGTCCAAACAGCAATACCTCCCAGATTTTGACCTCGCAAACTTAATGATAACTTATAAAAATAAATAGAAGCTCTGCATAAAATTTGCTAAACTAAAAACAAAACAATGAATGAAGTCCATGTTAATATAAAGCATCATACCAATAACCACATGAGTGAACACCAGATTGTGTTTAAAGTACTTATGGTCCTGATCCCTGCTACAGCAATAAGGTCTTTCAGAACTGATGGCAATCTTTTGACACTTACAAACCTTATCCAAACTTCCAAGTGAAATTAATTTGTGACCAGTTTGTACCTCCTTGTATTTTGTCCAACATTTTCCATCAGTTCAAGTCTTTCTGCTGTACCATTACCTAAGTTTGTAAACTGATATGCTAAATATAAAGCAAGAATATATACATAAAGGAACTTTTAAAAGTTATTTTACAATAGAAATTCAACACACACACATCCCCTATGCAATACGTTCTCCCCTCAAGGATGATGACGTAACAGAAACTTCAATTATTGAAATGAATGGCAATATTTGAACTGAAATGCTAAAGAGGTCTCTGCTAACTTTTATACCACAACTACAAAATTAATTAATTTCTCAAAGTCTTGAATTGTAGATGGACTGAAGGATTTTGTTTCCTTCTACATGTTTGTCTTCATTCGCATGCATTTGATTATATCTTCCATTCACTTTTTGAATAAAGAAAGTCTGCTACAGATTTTAACTAAGGCTATATTTGCAAGGGTCCAGCAGAAGACGAACCATACCACTTCCACTAATAACAGGACTTCTGACAAAACTTACTAGTGGTAATAATATATATATACCCACTTCTTACACAGTCTGTTGCTTATATTATTAGAGATGTATCTGTGTGTCATTCAGCAGAATGATGCCCACCAGAGCATTCTAACCTGTAAACTTCTTTGAGGGTCTGCATCACTAATAGGTACCTTTGAGGGTTTAGATGTACTGCTCAGGTCAGCACGCTGTTTCACCCACTTTTTTACTAGTTGTACCATTTATTTCTCTGAGCCTGCAAACACTTACCAATTGCTTCTAAAGACTTTTTTATTATTATTATTTTGGGGCACTGTGGCACTGCATAGTAGAGCACAGCTTTCAGATGGCTTTAGGCAGTGCTGCCATGACAACTGTATAGCCCTGGGTAGAGATATCAGCTCAGATCCCAAACATAATCAGTGTCAGTACCTCAGAGAAAGGCCAGTTCTCCTAGCTGCAACTTCATATCAGTGTAGTAAAACTATTTCCTATCATAAATTGACCTTGGCTGTTGTCAGCAGAGGGATCTCCGCAACATGCAGCATGGCACAATGTAAATATGTCCTCAGGTATGTGTGTGTACATCGTTTTTTTAGTCTATAATATCAATTGCAAATATTAGTATGCACGGTTGTGGTGTCTGTGTTTACAAGCTATAAAGACGCTTAAGTGTTTATCCCCTTTATACACAGAGATATCCTGGACCTGTTCAGACAACATGGAAACCTTACTCTGACCCATGTGTTCATACTCCTCATGGTACAGGATGCACATCATTTTTTCTGCAGAACCTTCTCTTACTCAGAGTGTTGCAGGGATCTTTCTGGTAAAATTGTCTTTAAGATTTCCTGCTTTGCTTGTTTATTTGTTTGTTTGTTGCAGAACATTTATAATTCATAATTTGAAGTGACTGAATGAGGAAAATGCTGAAAAGAACAAGGACAGTATCATCAAGATGCTTGAGTGCCACTAAGTTTGTTTGTGAAGCCAGTTAGAAGATTTATATCAAATTAGAACTGTGGTTTTTAACTGTGCATTCTTTATTTTCTGGACAATGAGCTTGAAACACTAAGACTGAACATGCAGAAGTGCTGAAATTTTGGTTACTACTGAAACCAATGGGAACCATACTCTGAACATATAGCATTGCATGTACCGCCAAGTACTCTGAAAAAAAAACAGATCCCAAGTTGTGTTCAACTAGGTATGTCAAGAAGAAGATAAAGGACACTGGAGGTAGAAGAGGAAGAGAAGAATGCAGAGCATTCTGCATTGATTGCAGGTAGAACTGAAGCAAAGAAACAGTAACAATACACATGGCAGAAGCAGCCAGTCATGAGAAGGGTTATTCTGTATGCAAAAATCCTGGGAATGACAATCTGAAATCTGGGACTGGAGTTGCGGAAAAGGTGTGAAGGAAGGCATGAGTTAAACAATTCTGTTCAACCTCTGAATGTTTTATTGCAGGGAAAACACCTCTTACCAGCACAGGGTTACTCTGGGAACTTGTGGTAATCTTGGGTTATTGTGGTAATACTAATACTATTGTCCCTTGACCCAGTCCACACCAGTCATGACACTTCAGATCTTTCCCAGGAAAAGGAACTCATTTAATATAAAAGCATGGGTAGATTTGACATGCAATACTTACAGAGTGAGGTTTCTTTACTAACTTTGCACAGGTGGAGAGTCTTACAGGACTCTCGGATGTTCTGTGACTGAATTTCTTCCCAAAGGAAATCTGTTAAATAAAATGAGAGGTACCATACTCTATACATTTTATGACCTAGTCATATTGGTGTAAACTAGCCTCTCATTTTGCAGCTAGACAGTTTCCAATGCCTGATTTAACTGGTTATGCTTTGCTTGGGTTCTTCTAAATGACACTGCAACCTTTGAAATGAATAGATAATAGAAATAAACCCAGAAATAGATTCTAATCTTATTATGCATTACCTGTTTTACAGTAAAGCGTAGAGGCTGCGATGGAGATAAAATGATTATGTACTTGGTACTTTACAATGCACACACTAAAAGACAGCAGGACAATGACTCATGTTAACAAAACAGGGATTCAAATCTCCAGTAGTAATGGGATTTGATTTTCAATGGGTTTTATCTAAGCATTTGGAAGTAAAGGAATGGATCAATGGCACCATATTTGACGAAGATCTAGTAAAGGACACAAGTGGAGTTGTATCCCTATTTTAGCCTTTAACTATAGCTTTACTTTATGTAGACTGTATTGTATCATACTATAAAATACCTGCTGCAACTATTAGGTAGTTCATCTTCACATAGTTAAGAGAACACTTATAATGTTAATGATCAGCTTTTGAGTAGAAATTGATCAGTTGCCTCACTTCTCTGTAGAAACTTTCAGACAAAAAATGTGGGTTTGGATTTGCATAGGTCAAAAACTAGGGACAATCAGAATGGTGTTTCAGCTGAATGCAAAGCCTAATGTCCCAGCATCAAATCTGGAGCTTAAACTTGGCCTCAGAAGCAAGAAAATGACAAGTAAGAGAAAAGTCCAGCAGATAGACCTTTGTTAACTTGCATTTTAATGCTGGTACAGAGGAAGTGCGGTAGTTTCTGTCAATGAAAATATTTCTAATTGATAGAATTGATTTTCCCTCAAAAAGAAGCAATTCCAATATAGCACTAGGTGAACTAGAGACCTTCTGCATGCCTCTGAGTCCATCATTCTCTCTCTTAGAAATATAAATGGAGACGCTGATTTAAATCATTATTGCACCTGAAAGTTAACCTAATATGCTATGATATTTTATTTGCGTTCTATGGAGAGGAGGTATGAAAATAAGGTATGACAGTCTCATTTTTTATTATGAAGGATCAGATCCAGAAATCATAAGTAAGATAAGTGAACCACATCATTATCATAGAGCATTTGATCATGTAAGATTAAAAAGAACGGATCTGAAAATGCCAACAACAGCTTTACTGAAATGTTTCATTCAATTTAATATTGCAGATGCAGAGAGTAGGAATACAGTCCCGTGAAAAAGAAAGAGAAGCTATAGAAAGAAGTGTAAGGGCTTTCAGATCAAATGCAATGTCAGCATCTTTTAACATTTCTGCTACCCTCCCCATACATTAATATTTTTTTTAATATGTTAATACTTCTGCTTATGCAGCCAACTGTAGATTGGTATGATCACAAACAGTTACACAAATCTGGACATGTTACTCCAAACCAATCTTAAAAAATACTCTCCCATGTTACCTGTATAGGTCTATTGAGTGAATGGAGATGAAATACAATTTGAAGAGGCAATATTTATTTGAATAATTAGTAATACTATTAATTATTAATAAAATATTTTAGAATAAGAAGTCATAAAAATATAAATAATACCATAATTAACAATAAAATTATATTATCATAAATATTTGGAAATTATTTTTCCAAGTCTCATGTATTTTGAAACATTTCATAATAATTTCTGAAAAGAATCAGCACAAGATAATGGAAGTTAACATGACAAGAGGATTAATTGATGTGGTAACCACTTAGGAGTGTAAGGATAATGTGATCCATGGTGTATAACAGATCTGAGACTTTCAGCCAAAAATGCAGATATAGGGAACCACTTTTGATGGTGCCTTAAAGGGGTTAAATTTAATGGTAGATCACTTTCAGCCTAATTTTTGATGGTCACACAAAGGAAATCATCAGTAGTGACAAAAATGGGATCTCTGAGAGGTCATAGTACTTTCCTGAACATGCAGGAAATGTTAACCTGGGTATATGAAACCACAGCATATTGACTGTTCATATGCATTGATTTTTCAGTTGTAAGCAATGTAATGATTCATAAAGCATATTTTACTTCTCACCAATAGAATTACTTAATAGGTTTTTGTGTGTTACCCAGCTGAGTTTACCATAAATTTACCATACTATTTGATAATTTCTTTAATTACTCACCAGATATATCTGTTAAAATTTTTCTTTTTCAGATCTTCATCCTGGAACTTTGATAGTAACTGTTAGAGGCAATAACAGTCCCTTAAATTTTCATTGCATGTATTTATTTATACATGTAAATTCTAGACACTTCTACACCAATGAAGTTGCCAGAGGTATAACTCATTACTGAAATCAACCAATTTTTTTTCTCGACACATCCAATTTTATTTGGTTATGTAATTTTTATTTAAATAATAATACCCAGTTGTACTTTTAAAATGTTCAGGAAAGACAGCATCTTTTCTTGCTTCTGTTTACTGCTTAGGGAGAAAAGTCCGCCTTTTATTTCTCTCTGAATGTTGAAGTTACTTCCTCAAATATAACTGCTCCAACAGAGAGAATACGTATTCTTTTTCAGAAAAAAAAATCACAGAAAATCATGTTTGAAGGAATCTCAAACAGCCATTTAGTCTATTCCCCTGCCCCAGGGCACTGTCAACAGCACTTACACCATTCTCAGATAGGTGTTTTTCTAAACTGTTCTTAAAAACCACCAGTGATGGAATTTGGTAGTCTTCTTGGGCAACCTATAGGGGTAGTTCATTATCCTTGCAAAGAGAAATTTTCATTCAGTCTCTAACCTAATCTTCATTTGCAGTTTTAAACCTAATTATGTCTTGTCCTCTTGCTAGAGAACACGAAGACCGTCACAGTACCTTCTTCTTTGCAGGATCTGTTTGATTACATGTGGAATTATGGGACCTATCCACCCACCAAACTGTGTTTCTCTGCACCCCAGGTTAAAACAAGATAAAAGATTAATTCACCAAAGTAATATAGTTGTAAATAAATATATTAACATATGCACAGAACATTGTTCACTCTCTCATTGCTCCTAAGATAAGGAACATTCCAAAGAACGTTCTTTCAGTTCTGTAATTTTATGTCTCCTGGAATAACAAGCACCTAGAAAATCTATGGTTTTTTATTGTTGGTAAAATCAGTCTAATTTGTTATGGTGAAATTGTGTTCTCTGGGAAAGGAAACAGCTGAAGTAGCACTAAAACTGCTCATGTGAAAAGAAGAATCCCTCAAGGAAAGGTCTGTATTACTGTCTCTCCAATGCTGAAGGATTTTCGCTGCAAAGTCCTGTGTTGTGCCTGGCCTGTGGATAAATGCTGACCTTGGATGGTGTTTGATTTCTCCATTTTCAGAAGCAAAGTAGCTACATGGACAGGTGCAAACTCATTAAAAAAACCTGTGTCTGATAAAACTTTATTGTGTTTTTTGAGAAGTTAAGTTGCTATCATTTACCATAAGGATGAAAATTTTTTAAAAAGTGAAGTAATTCGTTCCAAGTTCCTACTCAAAAGTCACTCGGAAGTCCCTTAAATTGTATTTATCCCATAATATATAATGATTTGGGAAGACTAAGCCTGAGCTAAAATTCTTCCTGCTCACTTCTTGACATCTCATCAAAAAGACCTGTAGAAAGAAGACTCCTCCTAGAGTGCAAATATCTGAGGGAAAGTCAGAGCATCCTCTATTTACCTGTGCACCTACAAGGGAAAACTAAAATGTCTGAAGCCCCACCTTTTAAGAACCTTGTGAAACAATCTGGGAACTGAGCCAAAACCTCCTCTCTCACTATATAAGACTCAGGAGCAGACAGGTGTTTCCTCAGAGGCAAGTTCGGTAGTTTCTACCGGACTTCCAGAAGATGGGCACAGGTGGTGGGACGCGAATACCACTATGGATATCAATACTAGCACTTGCCTTCATAGAGATCAAAGGTAGGAAGATTCACTTGCTTGGTGTTTTTACTGCTTTAAAGAATTTATAACTGGCTTTGGAGTTTGAAAGGTTTTTTTTTCCTCTGCTTTGTGAAGCTAATGAACCTGTTACATTTATGCAAGATTCGCTTTTCTGTTACAAATAATTTCCTTCCTAAGAAGAGGAAATCGACTGTCTTGAAAATTTATATTGTAGTCCATGTTCTAATGCTATTTTCTCCAGCTCAGATCTGGAATAGCTTCCCCAAATTCAGTGGAACTCACTCAGAACATGCATTTCTACCAAAATGCCTCACGATTCGCATTTAGCTTTTGATGTCCACTTCAAGGTGGTACAGCATTTCTAATTGCACAAACCAAAATGTGCAGAAGTGGCTTTAGGAAGGAACAAATCAGTGGTGTCTATCTGCATGCATTATTAAAAGTTTTGTCTGTTTTATCAGCTGATGATACAGTATTGAAAAAAGAAGGGATTTTGCTTCAAAAACATCAGACTACAGATTTTAAAAGCTCATCTATTCTTGCATACAGAGCACAGGGTTGTTTTCTGATAGAGTGAAAACGAATGGAGTTTCCTTAAATATTCTAAGAGGGCACTTAATACTCACAGATGAGTGGAAATCTTTTATATGTATACTTCACCTGTTAATTTCCCTTAAAGTTTAAGGTAACAACAACATTTTAGTGCATTTTGATCTCAGATGTAGATTGTATTATTTTACTTTTTCCTACTTCCAGGTAGTTCCACACTAACTTATGTTAATAAGTGGTAGTGTCAAAGGATAGCCCATTAAAAGTCTTGTTGTAGCATTACCACATTGTGCAACAGAAACAGGAATCTGCAAGACACATGGTGTGAGGCAGAGCATTGGAGCCATACAGTGCATGGAGAGAGAAGCAAAAAGCTCTCTGAGGCTAGGCAGTGGAGAAGGGGAGCCGAAATGATTCATAGTTTAAAAACAGGCAAAATGTGTCCCTCCAACACCAGCCGCAGACCCCCAGCTGGTGCAAAAAGGAAGGGACTTGGGGAGGTCTTGCAGCTCTGATTCCAGCATTAGCCCCTCTAGCGGTGCTACCCACGGGCTGCCCTTGTCATGGGGTGCGGCAAAGGGCGAGCCTGTCTTTTCAGTTTTCTCCGGCCAGCATAGCCTCCCCTGCAATCTGCCCTCTGATGAACTCTCACTAAGTGGTGCATTAAAAGCCCCTCTGGCCCCTGCAGGTTTTGTGCGTATTCCTATTCTAAAGCTGCAGTGGAACGCAATGAAAAATTATTTCTTCGCTGGAAACAAAAAGTTTTGCTTTGGGGCAAAATCCACAGTCACAAATGTATCTATTGAAAAGACCTATTTCTTTCTGACTTTTGCATTTGTTTTCCTTCAGCTGCTTATTACAAAAAGTGCTTGAAACTTTAAAGCCCTCTGGCTAGACAAGCAGTTTTAGTGATGCTTAAAGCACACAGTGATCACAAAAACTAAGAAAATGCAGTTCTTTATCTGAAAAGCTTATAAGGGCATCCAGGAGTACTGTGACAATAATAGAATAAGGATCTGCTCAAATTATCACAGGCACCTTTTTGAAGGCTTCCCTGCAGTAATTTATTAGAAAAAAAGAAAAAAAAAAAGCTGAAGGAGTGGTATATGACCATCATGGCTGCATGTAGCACAGGTCCTGATGCAAATCTGACCTCATGTGCATGAACATAGCTTTGCTGATTTTTGGTATACTGACTGTTGCTAGTTTAAATAGACAGAATTGAGAAATTTTGAGGGAGCTAAGAAAATTAGACATTAACATTTTCCTCCTTACTCTTCTTGATGCAGTTCAAGCCCAGGATAATGACCAACAAACAAAATCAAACTCTGTTTCTCCATCCATCCTGCAGCGACAAAAATGTAAGACTTTTATTTCTAAGATCCTGTTCCGAATTAAATTGATAAATAATAAGATTACTAGAATCTTCTCATTCCTAGCTAGAACATATTTTCCCTTCCACTGCCCCCCCAAACAAAACAAAGAAAAATTTAAAAAAAAAAGAGAGAGAAATCCTCTGTACAATATATCCAATTCCCAGCCAATCTCTGACTTCTCTAAACTGGAGAACTTCCTCTGAGGTCTGGCCCAGTCATCTGGTCTACGGATATGACAGAGTTATCTAATCTTTAACTTCACGAAAGGTATGTACCTTCTATCTAAAAGTGTATTTTCAGAAGAGGTGTGTGTATACATACCTATCACCCAGGTACCTGATAGTAGGTAATAAATGGTACATATTTCATGCTGCATCAAGATAGCTGCATCACTCACAGGAGAATAAGAAAAGGGTAACTACCTTAAACATTAGAATAATTAAGCACTACAAGATCATACATGACACATAACTGTACAGAGCAAAATCAGAGTGGAAGGATACAATGTTGACTGGTATATTAGTGATGACAGGCTGAAATAATTAATCATTAAGCCTGCCCTGCAATCTGCAGTTTGTTAGGTCACCAGCTGGAAATTAAAACAGGTACCACAATTTATTTAATTATTTAATATTTAATTAAATATTTAATTATTTAATAATAGTGTATTTAGTTATTGGAACAGATTGTCAAGGAAGGTAATATGTGTGCTTTCTCTTAAAATCCTTACATCAAGAATGAATGAGATTGTCTTTCTGAAACATCTATTTGTCTTAGATTTTTTTTGGTCTAAATGCAGAAGTCAATGACTGATATTTCACAGTCTACAGTTTGTAAGTCACAAAATTCTATGATTTTGATAATTTTGAGGAGGAAACTACATCAATTCTTCAGACTCTCGTGTTAAGAAAATCTCATTGTAGGTTCTCTAAGTATTCTATCCTTTTCATTGCTGGATCCAAAGAGGAAATATTGTATTTGGACATGAAAAATTTAAGGCGGCGTCCTACCAGTAGAAGTCTTTGCATGAAAAGCACATGATCAAAGTTCACAGAATTTAAACTGCTTTTTAAAAAAATCTGCTTAGAGTTGGTTATGCAAAAGTGTATGTCTCAGCACAAAGAAAGATATGAGCTTCAGAAAAAAAACAGCTCCTCTTTCTCATCCTCAGGTTCTAATATACTTCAGTAACTTTCTGCTTCTAAGTGTACTGAGAGGCAAAGGTTCGGACATAGACATTAGCACTGCTTTTTCTGCATCGCTATTACAACACTGTGCTCTAAGGATCAGACTCCCGCTTCTGAGTTCAGAACATCAGGGCCAGCATCAAATGAGTGTCTTGAACAAATAATGGAAGAAAGTATTACAGCTAAAGAACATGGTCTATGGGATTTGGCTGTTAATGAAATATATAGGAAGACAGAACGCAAAGCACTGTGTAAAAACAACCAATAAAACCCCTTGCGGATACTTCCCCCTAGAGTGTAACTAATAGTAGGAAAAGTTAACACTAAAGAGACTAGGCAATCTCTATCCATACTTTAGGACTTCTAATAAGATTAAACTTGATTATTTTTCCCTCAGATTTTCCACCAGTTTCGAAATCCCAAGAAGTGGCAATCATACCACCTTTTAAAAACACACTGAAATTAAAGGGTAAGTTAAACAAATGTCATGGCTCAGAGATCTGTGTTCTTGTTGATCACACACGTAGAGCATGGAGTGACTGAAGAAATTAATAAATTGTGTAAGATCCTTTAACATCATAAATAAGAAATGAACAAGAAAAGTAGTCAGATCACCAGGTAACAGGGATAATCTAAATGTGACCCCAGTACTCAGTCTGCATTTTGTTAATATGATGCAGCTGTAAAAAAGAAATTTATATTTTTATGTATCTATAATAATACTAGGATAAATCACACATTATATTTCCAGTAAAGACAGTGAAATATTAATGTGTTCAAAGCACTGGTGAGATATCTTACCTAGGGTATAAAGTACAATTCTGACTAGCTGTGTTCAAGCAGGATGAGTGTAAATCTGGAAGAGGCACAGAGAGGGACTGTGAGGAATATCAGGGAGAGAGGAGACCCTGCTTCTAAGGAAATGAAGACTGAAATGAGCTAAGTTATTTCTGTAATGGGTTGGGGGAAGAGCAGGGAGGTGGAACTGCTTCAAAGTGGGGTGTAATACTGTACAAGAACAACCAGAAATACATGAGACAGGAATACATTTTGGAAGATGATGGCAAAAGTCTTCCAACCATTCAAAGCATGCAGCTTTGAGTGGTCTTCTCTAGTAGGACTAACAGCTAGTTTTAAACTAACTTTAAATGGGTTTTATGGTGAAACTTTAGAACTTCATATATTTAGGAAATGATTTATAGAATATGGCTGTCAGCAGTACCAGAGCATTGGACATCGCGACCCGGAAGGTCTCTTTCGATCTTAGGCCTTACATCCCTATGCAAAACAGATTAAACGCAAAAGATAAGTGAACTAAACAAATAACAGATTGATAAACAAATAGCTTGACAAGAAGGAAAATGGATGGCTTTCTGGACAGAGGCTAGTGAAAGAAATCAAAGGGGAAAAGCATTTAAAGGGAGGGTATCTACAGCAAATTACAGAAAATTCTTACTGCTTATTTCAAATCCACAGCTGGCAACCCCTCTCACAATGGCCGTGTGTGCAGCACATGGGGTAACTTCCACTTCAAGACTTTTGACGGAGACATCTTTTACTTCCCTGGAGTCTGCAATTACATCTTTGCATCCAACTGCAAATCTCCTTATGAGGACTTCAACATCCAGATTAGGCGTTCAACGGTGCAAAATGCTACCACGATCACTCATGTCCTCATGAAGCTGGAAGGAACAGTGATTGAACTGACCCGTGGCTCTGTCCTGCTTGATGGCAAACCGTATGTTCATAACTTGAAGCTGCCATCACTGCTCTTGCTCCTAGTGGGCTCTTTGAGCGAGCTTCCCTTTCCCTCACCCAACCTCACACCGCTCCCAGGCAGCTGGAAGGCTCAGGCCCTTCCTGAAGTATCAACAAAAATAAGAGGGCCTGACAGTGAGCTAAGTGCCACTTCTGTAGATTATCCCAGTATCTATTTTGTTCAGATGAGCTATATCCCAGATGCTGTCTCACTGCTACAATTGTGTATGTATGTATACAGTTGAGTCTATAAACTGGATTCAGTCAAAAGTGTTAGGGTTTTACACCCTTTCAGTTTCCACTTTCAATTAATTTTACCAGAACAGGATCTTTGGGAGGAATTTTTGACAGTTTTTGTCCTTGTGTTGAACAGTATGCAGTAAGCAGTGACTGCAGCTTGTATCTGCACTCAGTTAAAATGAGCTAGTCTGGAAACTTGCTACCTGTGTAGCAGCGGTAGCACTGACTTTGGCATAGGGTGTGAAACTGTCCAAAAGGCTGGGTAAATATTTGGGCAGCTATCCCACAGTGAGTTGTGTGTTATAGCAGGTATGTACAGCAAGCTAGTCTAAAGGTTGTCTTTGCTACACCTTCGTAAAAGGCACTCATGTCACAGAAAGCCTGAAGAGTCTATCCCTGCATTATCAAGGGCTTTAATGGATAAATAGCAATATCTTGAAGCATGTTGCCTGCAAAACAGAACCTCCCAGCACTTGCTTGAGCAACACAGCTGAAGACACGTGACAACATTTTACCTAGCAAAACAACTTTAAAAAAGAGAGCCAAAAGGAGCAGCAGGCAAAGCAAGGCTAATCCATTTGTACAATGAGAAGCAACTGCATAGGAAACAGACAAAGTGTTACAATTTTGTGTTGTCTGTATTTAGTTACTGCTCTGACTAATTTCCTCACTTCTGTGTGTTGAAGTTTCTCAAACAGAATGAGAAAGTATATCAGTGTGGATATTCAACGGATATTTTGTATCTACCCCCCACTGAATTACAGTGATCTTTCTCCAGGGTTCAGATGCCTTACAGCCATATGGGAGTCTTGATAGAGAGAAGTAATAGCTATTTGAAAGTTTCTGCCAAGTTAGGACTGACCTGCCTTTGGAATGAAGAGGATGCCCTCCTGGTAAGAAAACATCCAAAACATAGCAGAAAGACTGTATTTTGAAAGTAGTCTGTTTACATCTTCACAGTCTTAATCAGCTGGGCAGACATTAGTTACCTTTGGATTTGTGTCCATTTTTAGTGTATTTTTCTGTCTTCCATTCTAGTCCCAATTTCCCTTCTTTTTCCATCAAGCTCAGCTCAGGATCAATAGACGTCCAATTATAACATCCCCACCTCACAGTGAAGTACTCCTCAGATTCCAGACCTGACAATGTGCTGATGTTCACAGCCGCAGCCCTAGAACAACATCAAGTTTTTCTTGGTGACCACTGACCTTCCCAATGGTGCCTACCTTGTTACCACATGACACAGTCTGCACAGCATATATATGTCAAATTTTGAGTACATAAGCAATATTGACGTAGGCTGTGTTCCTAACCACCAGGACTAACATTACTATGAACCTAAGCTCTCTTTCCTCATTTCTTTTAGGTGGAACTAGACAAGAAATATGCCAATCAAACTTGTGGGCTTTGTGGGGACTTCAATGGAATTCCAATCAACAATGAATTTATTTCAGAGAGTAAGTAATAAAAAGCATTATGAAATATCGGCACTTTGTCTTTCTTTCTTTTAGCAGTTTACTGTAACATATGTTGTAGGTCATAACTGCCAAACTAGTGATACTTGTTTATGTATTTCTATGATGTCAGTTACGTATAATGTTTTTGATATGTATTAGGCTGCTTCCATCACTGTTAGATCTTTTAAGACCTGCCACATCAAGTTTCCACTTGTTTTCAATAGTTAGGATCCAGTTCCTTGTATACCTTCTTCATCTCCTTTTGCCTTTCATATTATAGTGATATTATTTGGTAATTGCTGTTCATGTCACAGCAGGTAGTGTCAGAAAAGAAAACATCTCCATGCAAAAGCCAATAAAACAGTAAATATCATTCTAACATTTGGACTGCTTTCTACAGAGACAAAACTGACTCCCATACAGTTTGGGAATAGGCAGAAGATGGACGGACCCACAGAGCAGTGTGCTGATCCTATTCCTCCTGCTGTTCTGGTGAACTGCTCAGCTGAATTTGTAAGGACCTCTCTCTCAAAATTTGTTTTGTCAGTGTAAAACACATTCTCCCTGTCTTTGGTGAAAATTTGGTAGAATTGGAAAAATACAGCATGAATATGACTCAACTGTAGGTCTCAAAAGAAAATTTTTCTAAATTTAATTTTTTATTCTTTACTAAAGCGAATGCTAAAAAGATGCATTCCCCTTCTGAGAGAAGACTGGATATTTTTATGAAAGAGGAATTCACTGAGGATGTCTTACTACAATGAAACAATATAATGCTTGGGAAGTCACCTGAGCTGAAAGTAACTCAAGATATGGGAAGATATGGGAATTAATCAAAGGAGTTCCATGTGTACTTGCTCTGTTGTTCGACTTTTCCCTAAACATCAGCTTATGGCTATTGTTGGACAGGTCTCTGGACCAGATGGACCTTTGGTTTGTTCTGCTACATGCCTTAAATAACTAATTTCATATTTTCTAAACTCTTGCTCTACTTTCTCTGTTTTCCCTCCTAGGCTTCTATCTGTGAGACAGTACTAACCAGTAATGCATTTACAAGCTGTAATGCACTTGTGAATGTTCAGGACTACATCGAAACTTGTGTACAAGACCTATGCCACTGTGATAGCTCTATGGCTGACTTCTGCATGTGCAACACCTTTGCTGAATACTCGCGGCAGTGCGCTCATGCAGGTGGACAGCCTCAGAATTGGAGAACGTCAAAACTGTGTTGTAAGTGTCTCAGGAAGGGACTTTCACCTGTGCTTACTACCCACATCTAGTAAACTTTAAATATATGAATTTTTTTCCTGAAGAAGACAGCCATTTAAAGGTGCATGTAATTTTCATAAGATCAGTTTTAACCTGAGCATACTCAAGACTTTGGGAATGCAGAAGCTTAGAGGATTTTGCATTACTAAGGGTTTTCAGTGTATACCAGAAAGTCTAAAATGTTACAGCCTCCACTTGGATTGGGATTCTCCGTTATATCTTGACAGAAATCATCTTAAATTGCAAATACTGTTTTCTCAGCATTTCAAAGGAAAAATCAGCGTTATGATACTCCTTCTACTTTCAGCCAAAGTGTGTCCTTTCAACATGCAATACCAGGAATGTGGGTCCCCCTGCTCTGACACATGCAGCAACCCGGAACGATCCGCACTTTGTGAAGATCATTGTACAGATGGCTGCGTCTGTCCTCCAGGCAAGCTTCTTTCCTGCCCTTTTCTCATAGGCAAAATTGCTAGAACACTTACCTGTACACATTTAACGGCTTTCCTACTTTATCATTCTCACCACATTACTGCTGTTCTTATCATCAAAGTAATAACTACATTTCTTCCTTGCTGCACATTTCTATTCAGTTTATTAAAAATGCCCTTTTAAACAACAAACGTGTCCAAGACATGTACATAATGACTGACCTGAGAAGAAGATATTTCACTCCTAACAATAAGGGGAAGTCTTCTATTCTCAGCATCTATATTCAGTTCACAGCAAGCATGTATGTTCAGTCAAATTTTGCCCACAATGATAACTCCTGGTGTTAGCAAAGTTGTGTCTGGTTCCCCAGATTACCAAACGCTTCCTGTCCAGCACTGCGTGTCTAAACAAGGAGCTGAGAGAGCATTAAACAGTGTGTAAAATTTGGTGCTTCAGAGAATTATGCAGGAGAACTGAATATCAGTACAAGACAAACAACAGAAGTGTGTTCTCTGTGCACGCTTGCTTCTGGGGCTGAGAACTGTTGTTGTTGTGAGTGACTGCATGGTAGGATCTTCATCCTTTGTGGGTCTTCTGCCCATCCTTCATGAAGGCTCACAGAATTCACCATCACTTTTTTGTATAATAGCACTGACTTCTCTTAGATAATGCTCTGCCTTTGGGTATAAAAATATTTACTGTACAAATATGTCCCTGGGCAGTCTTACAAATGGTTCATCTATTTCACCTTATTATCTAGTAATTTTAACCCTAATTCCAGTCTAATGACGTCCATAACAGAAAGGTGTTTCCCTAGACATCTTTTTTCATCACCCCAAGATTTTAGATAGGCTTATAAGGAATATAGCCCTTCAATTCTACGTAGCTGGCATCCTATTATTTTAAAGTACTTTCTATTCATTTTCTGTGTAATACAGAAGACATGGAACTTGCTTTCAGGCATCTGCCAGATACGTGTACAAAAGCAGGTTCTATAGTGCACAGAATGACTAACAGACCATTTCTTTCCCTAGGAATGGTATTTGATGACATTAATGGTGCTGGCTGTGTTCCCCGTAAAGAATGCCACTGTACCTATGAAGGTGAAACTTACGCTCCTGGTGCCTCTTTCTCATCTAAATGCAGATCATGGTAACATACTCTCTTTCTCATAACTTTTTATTAGGGTGCGTTACCTGAACATTTTGAAGACAGGGGAAAATCACTTATTTCCCCTTAAAAAGAAATGAGGAGCTACTTGTCAACTGAAGTTCTTTGATTTCACATTTTTAGAGGATACTTACATCTCTGTTTTCTCCTTATACTTGGAAGCAAAAAATTTGAGTTTAGATATAGGTACTCCAATTTCAAGACCAAGCAATTAAAGGAGGCAATCAAAGTCAAATATCAGAGGTGTTTAAAAATGTGCATCACTGTGTTACATACAAGGGACAATGGGCACAAACTGAAGCAGAGGAAGTTCCGTCTGAACATGAGGAAGAATTTCTTCCCTCTGAGGGTGATGGAGCACTGGAACAGGCTGCCCAGGGAGGTTGTGGAGTCTCCTTCTCTGGAGATATTCAAGACC
>Ga0065711_1029268_pt1 | contig 36894 bp, 20 predicted proteins | sample Hoacrofraction12_FD_59098 | JGI IMG/M metagenome (GOLD analysis project Ga0065711, IMG submission 59098) | Hoatzin crop microbial communities from Cojedes, Venezuela - Epithelial fraction 12 v2 (version 2) | ecosystem: Host-associated > Birds > Digestive system > Esophagus > Crop | place... | reverse complement strand
CCCACCCTGGAGCTCTGAACTCAATTTTGGCTCAATGATGCTTACCAGTAAAATGAACTTTGCATGACATTATAGCTTTGTGAAGTAGAAAACTGTCCCATGTGGAAAACCAGCACAACTACAATTTGTGGTGCTGCTGGCTTAGCTAACACAGCTACTCTCTGGGGATGTCTCTTCTGAAATGCGTTTGAATGTAAAGGATTAGAAATTATATCCTTCTCATGAAACAATCCTTACCTTCTTAAACGCAAGACAAAACCATGTTTTCTCTTCATAAATATGGAAGGAAAGCTTTGCTCATTTGTATTACAGCTAATTGTTTTGTTTCCAGACTGTCTTTTCAGTGTGGAACTATCCCAGTCACTGGGTCTCAGATCCTGCGTACACAATAGTCAAATAACTTTGATTCATTTAAGAGATCAATGGAGTATACAAAACCCAGAGTAAGAGATCACTGTGCAGGTAAGTCAGTTGTACTCAACACAGACCATTTGCAATTGATGAATGACACAGTATATCCTAAAGAACATCTCTTTGGAAGGAGCTACTTCCCAACAGGTCGCTACGAGAAATGCATTGCCTGTAATAGCCAAAGGATAGAAAATACAGACAAGGCATTAAGGATGAAAGTCCACTAATTACCATATTCAGGGATTTCTAGTATTTCATTCCAAAACTGAAATGGCAAATGTACTTAGGTGGCAATCATGAAAGACGCAGATGCTTGTGTCTCAGTTAGTTAGCCCTAGACTCTGCAGTCCCTGTAAATCTCACAAACAGGGCCTATGGAAAGAGTCACCTCACTATGAAGTACGCTAAAATTATAAATTCAGGTGTTTTGTTCATGGAAACATGCATCCCCCTTCCTTTGCAGATGTCTACAATGTAGATCTCAAGTTTGATCGGATTAATCTCATTCTGCCTGTCATCATAGCCTCTTCAAACATCAAACGGACTGAACTGTGGCAGTTAAAAAGAAAACCTGGTTTTCAGATATCAACAGGTATCAGCTCCTTTCAAAGAAACTGGTGCTAGAACAACATTTAAAAAATAAAAATAAATTGATTGCTTATCAATTTATTCTCTAATTATCACCTTGTCAGTTTTCATGTTTTGGAGGAATGTTATCGGCATACTACACAAAAACCACTCTGGAAATAACTGGAATCTTCCAAACTTTTTGAACATCATAAATTTGATGCTATATCTTTCAGGTGATAGGATGTTACTGGTTGACGACAGTCATGGTAGCAGAGTGACCTTTGTATCAGCCTTTTAAGAAATTCTTCCACACTGTGGATCAATATACGTTACAGGAGCCTCCCAAAACTGGACACCTGTAGGCTACAGTATTCCTATTTACCTGTTATGTTACTCATAAATCACTCCTGCATCGGCTACCCATGACCCCTTTTACCAAGAAGCCAGCAACAGCTAGCTTGCCTTTGCAACCTCTAGACTGACCTCACTGAATAAGATGTTGGCTCTAGAAATTTTTCCCAGGGAGAAGCTTAGAATGAACATATTGCCATCTATTTTATACATGGATGGAGGGGGCAGGACAGCCTGGGGGAAGGATTGGGAATACAGAAATAAAACAGCTTTTGCTTCTTCCATCCCTGTTATCACTGGACGATGTGTTCCTGACACTGTAGCCTTCTGGTTTTGATCAGGGTTGCACCTGCTCCTGTTTTTGAGCCCAGCGTGATTTAGGTCATTAATGGTCTATTTTACACATTGCCACGGCAGTTACAAGCATACAATGAGATGTATGAACAATGGGAAAACAGTGAAAGGGCACTCACGGTGAAAGCACTGCATCTCTGAAACGCAGCTCCCTCCCAAATGACCCGAGTAACCTTCAGGATACACTGCAGGACTCATCTGTTTTCTCTGGATGGATGAATGAACGTCATTTCAGTGGAAGAGCTACTGGGGAATGAGAACCTACTGAGAGTGGAAAGGCTTTTTTAAAAATAATTGATTTTTCAGGACCTCCTTTGTTCTGAGTCTATCATATTTTGCTGTCTTTCAGATGAAAATTAAATACAAAATAGTATATAATACAATGAAAGCTGGTATGAAAATCTGGAAAATACATGCATTAAGTAATTTTGCACTGTTGGTAGGCTTTTCTACTAAGAGTTCTAGGACTGCAAGAATAACCATCACTTGCTTCTAAAATGCAAGGAAGAGTTTGTGAAGTCATACACCCAAGAGCTAAATTACTAGTCAGTGATAAAATTGAGGATAAAAGTCAGTATTTCTTGTTGCTGTCTGTCTCATACAGCGCACATCACATCACATTTGAAGCCACTATTTAACAAATTTTCTTTTCAAAAAATCCATACAAAATACAGTAGAAGAGGTAGCACAGGAGAAAAAAAGAAAAAGTTAAGTCAGAGAGAGAAACACTTTATTTTCCTGTTTATTGTTTCTCCATATTCTTCCAGCTCCTCCCAATCTGATCACTGCTGCTAGCAGTTATACCACTTCAATCATCCATGTAAATAAGAAAATGATAATCATCATCATCTTGGGTGATTTTTGCAAAGTTTAAGAGGAAAATAATCTCTTGAGCAAAACCTGCATCAAGTTAAAGAAATAAAAGGCAGGTTCTCCCCACATTTATTACTTAGGGGAGTTGGGAAGGATGAGGTGGAAAGAGACCAAGGTTATTTGGGTTTGGAGGGCTTTATAACTTAATGTCTATGTCCTGGGACTTCACCCAAGAAATGCGTCTCTGCAAACCAACCCCTGTAAGAATAGATTTTTATCCATCTGAAATAGGCTCTTTGTATATTCATATACCTTGAGCAATAGCACAGAAAATAAAAGCCTGGACTTTTGTTTTGTTTTGCCGGGAGAGCACTTCAATCTTTCAGGAAAGGCTGCATTTCAATACTGCAGCAAATGAAGAGACTCCAGCCTATCTCCTGTCGCAGCCACACAAACCACAAGTTCCTAAAGGAACTTGTAGATGAACTAAACAGAAAAAGTTCATCATTTCTTGTTTCAGCAGTTCCCTCCTACCAGAAGCAACCAACAGACATCTCATAGTCTCAAAATATACTGCAGTCATTTTTTTAATTGAGTTCTATAAAAAGAGCTAAGCACTAATCAACACCATATGTTATTCAATTAGCTAGTAATACATATCTATTTCTCAAGCCTGTGCTAACATAATGGAGCACTTTGGGTGGTTTGGAACTATTTAAAGGCCAAGTAATTAATTTGCAAACATCAGCTTCTAAAATCTGAGAAGCACTACTGTGGTGACTTACAGCCAGAGCCAAGCCATGAAAACTCCCTCATTTGCTTTTCATTCAATCTGTTTTCAGAGACAGTCCTTAGGAAGACAAAGATACTTGCCTGAAATAGGGCCAAATAAAGATACGGGTTCAGCTATGTGCTGGCACTCAGACCCCGAGGGACGCTCTTCCCATGTAGGTAAAGCAAGCTGTCTGCGTTGCCTCGCCTCCCTCTCCGTCAGCAGTACCTTGCGTACAGACCTTGCACAGAAGGCAGTAGTTAAAATGGCAAAAGGCAGAGCTAGCACAGCTATGTGTATTAGTGTATTATTTTTTCCATACTCTTGATTTCCACATTCAGGAATTTCACTCACAACCTCGAAACTCCTGTCAACAGCACTCCGAGTTGACTGGGCTCAAAAAGCAGGGACAGAAGCATCCAATTGCAATTCGGACTGCCTCTACTAGACAAAACCTTGGTTTTAGCATTATTTCTGAAAAGGTAAGCAGCCAGTACAGATTTTAAAGGTCAGGAAAAAAACTGCTGATTTTTCAAATTATTAACTCTGAGCAACATATGAGTTAGACCATTTAGCAGGGTCCAGAGACAAATATGAAGAAACAACGGTGTGTCAAGTGAAGATGACAACCAACCTTTTTCTACAGAACTACTGAAATTTTGTAGGTATTGGAATTACTTTTGATTTCACAAATAAAAATCACCTCTTTAAGCCTCTCTGGATCAACTCCCTGACATGAAATTCGCCTACAACCCGTCACTCGGATATCCTCTAAGTGCCACATTCCACCTTAAAGACCTCTAGCTTTCCTAGTACCTAAAAATCCTGTCGCATCTTTGTATCTCAGCAGAAAGCAAGAGCACAAAAAGTTGTTTGGGCAAAATAAGCAATTCATTTTTGCAGATAAGTAAGTTCTTAACACTCCATTACAACCACTAGCTACCACTGTATCCAAGTAGGTAGTTTTCAAAACATCCTTAAATTTCAGATAGCGTTTGTTTATTTTGCTGATAGGTTGTCTCTTCAGAAACACAAGTCACTTTTTTTTTTTCTTTTTGTGGTTAAGTATTTTGGCAATACGCTGACGAAAAGACATCTACAAAATGAAATAGAAAATTAATTAAAGGGCAAGTTACATATATGAGCTCTGTGGAAATTCTGCTTAAAAAAAAAAACCCAACCCCCCAAAAAAAGCACTGCAGAATAAAGAATTATAATCTTGAAATAGATAGCTCATCCCCTATAACCTTTGTTATGCACATAAAATGCAGTTATCGGATATAAAATAAACTGCCAATAAATATAGTCATGGTGGGGAACAGCAAATTAAAGGTCACAAGCAAGGGATTACTAAAATTCAGAAACTTTTTTTTTCTTTTCAATTCAGGAGGAATGCCAACAGTCTGCATTTTGTATTTTTGTTTCCATATAAGCAATTTCAGAAATTATTATTTTCTTATAGTTTGCAAGATAATTTCTCAAGATTGCCAGAGTCCTGCAACTTGAATTGTCAAACCCTCTCAGGTCCTAGAAAATAGTGATGTTTACCACATATAAAAACAGCCGAAAGCTATAAGTCAGTCTCCCCCCTCCTTTTGTTATACTTCTGTTTTAGGAAGTTACCATGGGGATACTTTTTAAGTAAAAGGCCTTTAAAATAAAAGAACCATAGAAGAGCAAAAGAGCAATCTTAATGCTTCAATCAGTTACCCTTTGGAAGAGATTTCCAGACCAACCAAAATATTGCACCTTTTGTCTTACTGTAAGTGCACTTTTACAAATATCAGTGTTAAAAAAAGCTTCAGGAAGTAGGGCTTCTATTTGAATATTATCCTTTATACTTTTACAAAACTAATAACTTCTTTTTCCAGATTATCTGCTCATTATAAAATATTCAGGTAGCTCCGGCAGCATGGACAAGTGTAGCGATTTTTTTTTTATTATTATTTTATTGCTTCATTACACCCACTGGGCCATTTAATGTTGAATTTAATGGAGAGCAGATCATTTTCTAAGCAATGCAAGCACATCAAAGTGAAAGTCTGTTGTGTTTGGAAAGGTTAGCACATGCTTTTGCAAGTGCATGTGGAAGTTATTGTCATTTATCTTATTCTTGCACCTTTGGATTGCATTTGCTTTAACAAAGAGGATGTATTTAGTATAGCATTCATGGCAATAGGAACATAACTTCTGCTAGTTTACAGCATGTGTTTATTTGGGGTAGACTGAGCAGTGTTAGCTGTGAAGTATAAACATATTGTACACAACTTAAAAAGCATATTCTCTGTCATGTCTTGACAGCCAATGTCTTTGTTATTGCATCCAAGGCTGATATAATGTTCTTTCACGTCAACTTCATGTTTACTTCAATCTCTTCATCAATATTAGGGATTCAGAGATTAATGTCTAGCAAACCAGACCATCCTTGACATCTGTCATTAAAAATCTGCAAGACAAATTGGGAGATCTGGACCTTTTCATGTTTCCCCAGCATGACACAGTGTCCTACAGCAGCACCTAAAGTCTTTTGTTACAGTCACACAAGGCTAACATAGGGCTTCATTTATGCAGCTGGGGAATTATTTTAACAGAAAGCCTATCTGTCTGTGCCACATTACTAATAACCTTTTCATCACAGTACCCAGATGTAATGCATTTATAGAAATGCTTATGCATCAAAAATAAAATCGTGCGAAAGGAATCTACTGAAAAGAGAAACCGGATTGAGTTATTTTTTATTTGGGATAAATTCAGGTGATTCGCTCTTAGTGAATGCAAATATATTTTCAAGGTACGACTGCTATAATCCCATAGGCTGGATGTACATCCTAGTGTACATCCAGGAAAATGTATCAGGACCTAAAAACAACTTACCAAGCAAAGAGACACTGCAGTAACTTTTTCCTTGCATTACATGTTGAATCATGTGTGGAAAATGAGAGGACTTTGGGGAGAATTTATTTTTATTTTTTAATGAGTTACACATATGAAAATAGCTTTCAGGGTAAGTAAGTATAAGGAGAGGGTTTGAAATTGTTTCTGTAAGTTTTTATTGACCCAAGATCTCTGAAATATACCTATTTACAGTTTCAACATATACAGCTTAAGAAAAATATGGAACTACAGGAAAACATGGACTAACTAGAGATGTCAAGCCAATACATCCCATCTGGCACGGGGACTGCTACTTCACTTTGCTTGTAAAAATCAGCCCGTTTGAAATTACTGATTTTACAAGATATTCCAGCAATATCTTCCAAAATCTAGAAGGTTACCAGTAGCGCCCAGGAGCTTACTGGACACGTTAATCAATGACAGTGACTTACTATTGCTAAAACACAAAATAGGCTTCTAAAATAAGAAAAGTTTTTCAGTTTTGCAAAACATATATACACATATATTTATATATCTTTTCTGCACAAAGTTGCCCTGGACCACTGCCTTCACAATTCCACCACCATGTTTTTTTTCTGTTAGGCTTCATACAGCACGAGTTGCAAATAAACAAAAGGCATCAGTTCTTACTTCTGAAACACTCTCACATGATTGGAAGTAATTTTTTGTCCTAAAAAATGTATCCCTGAAAAATAAGCATGGAAAGTGTGGGAATAACACCATACACAGACAGAAAAAGTGGGATAGTTCGTGCTTTCCAGCCTTCTCTGGGAGACCTTCAGTATTTTCCCTATTGCATTTTATGGCAGATGATCATAGCACAGACCCAGAGTTGCTGCTTTTGGGGAAGCCTGAGCACTTAGCTCAGCCACTCTGAACTGCAAAAATATTGCTGCTGAGTCTGTAAAATATTTTCAGCTCCACTGGCTCTGCTGGCCATCTGCAATCTCTCCCAACCCGTCGGGGTAGGCTGAAGCTGTTGAAAACCTCCGAGAAGTCAATCATGGTAGAATTTAAAGCTCTGTAAGATCTAGAAAGTTTCTTCCTTCAGCCATGCTGATTCTGAAGCAGCAGCTTATAAACTCTACTAGACATAGGACAAGTTTATAAAATCCCTGGGACTTGCACGACTACTTGAATTTTCAAAATAACAGCTCAACTTTGCATTAAAATATTCATTAGTGCTGAAGGTCATTTAAGACTATTCAATAAAATATATACAAAATTTTCAGAATTAAATCATTTTGAAAGATTATTTTATGACAAAAGGTTAGAAGACTTCACAAAACATAAAATGGCCCAATATTTCAAGGCTTTTTATCTTAGAATTACCTTCATCAGCTAAAACATTGCACCTCACTGGACATGTATAAGACCTCAATCTAAATTAACTTTTTCGGAGAAGTTAGAAAAGTGTTAAATACGAGGGTAATAGTGACCCTCGACTACTGACAGACCTTTACAATATGGTGTTCCTTCCACTGAAAAATAGACATCTATCTGAATCCATTTTCCTAAAATGGTAAGATAAACATACTCCTACACAGGTGCAAGTCAGGATGACAGCCACTGAAGTCAGAGGCATTACACTGACATAAATATGGTGCAAGAAAAGCAGAATCAGATTCCCATTTTCCTTCTACCAAAAAATGCATACAGTGATTTCAGCATCTCAGCCATTGCTGGCAATTTTGCATCTCAGCAGTCACCATAATTTCTGCTGTTCTTGCTATACATTATAGAAACTGTCACTTTTTAAATTTATGGTATCTTTTACAGCTTGGGTTAAAGAACACTTAAAGCACTTTCAGTGTTTGATATACCTCTACTGTAAAAGAATAGAAATGAAACTCCTTTATTAATTTAGACCCAGACTACTAGACAATTCACACTAGCAATCTCAGAGAATTTTAATGGGATTACATGCATGAGTAAGAACTTCCCATATGAAAAAAGCTTTGCAGGACTGCAAAGCTTTTCTAATCAGAAAAGAGAAACTTTTAATGATTAAAAAGTACAACGATTACAACAGCCAAAACTTCATTGTTGCCTGTATGACTCACAAGGCTGCAATATATTCACTACTAATCTAATGAATATCTGACCAATCAGCTGGTTTTAGTTTCCTGAGAATATCTGTAAGGTAATAAAAATTCAAACAATGTAAAATTACTACTTCTATTGTAAACCTTGATATTGTGAGGTTTGTTTCATTCCTGAAAAATTTCTTCTTTAATAGAAGAAAAAATGTTGAACTATGGGCAGACATTAAAAATACACCTCTCGATACATATTCATTTATTTTTGTTTTGTTTTGATGGTAATCCATTTGAAATTCTTGTCATATTTTCATTTTGTTTGTCACAGAGGCATATGAAGAGTAACACCGCACGTAAGCAGCGCCATCAAAAAGACAGCCTAAAACCAAACAACTGAACAAGTGACCTTCCCCTAAGCCACTGCACACAAGAGACTACTCCATCCTAACTCTCATTTCCTTAGTTTAGACAAAATCATCATTCTTTTACTTCACATTATTTAAATCCGGCCCCAAAATGTCATTTGCAATCAACACTCGCTGTCAGGAAGCAATTGGGAATGGCCTACCTTGCAGTATAGCAGCGTTAGCCACTTCAGCATGCCTTGCTCCTACAGCACATACACATCTGGAACCAATACACACTCACTGTCATCAACTGCTTTTCACAAATCACTTGATTATTGATCGCTACACTTATTGCTCTTCATTGACTCAACCTCATTCCACATTACTGCTCTCCTGCTGCTTCAGCAAATTCTGAAACTTCTATTGCAAGGACAATTCACACACAAACAAAGGCAGGGATCCCTTACACTGTATGCTTCTTACTATATCAAGACTTTTTGTAGTGATTTGCATTTATTCAAGCTAAACTTCATTTGTCTGTTACAGTTGCAAAGTCTTTACCCAGAAGTAAGCAGCAAGAGGGGTTGTTTTTCCCCTTGCAGCACACTATCATAGAACTATAGAATCATAGGATGGAAAAGACCTCTAAGATCATCAAGTCCAACCATCCACCCAACACCACCATACCTACTATGATTTATACCTTTACTATTTTACAACAGGCCTCTTTTTTTCAGTGTTGAAAAATTCAGAGATCCATAACACACAAATAACTAACCACATGGCTTTAGGAAGATAATTGTTCTGAATGGCCACCAACCACCTAAAAGACTACAACTTTTTTTTGAAACTTCATCTGCACAAAGCACACTTCTTTCTGTCCTACCCACTAACTCCAACCCTTGTGTGGGATAAATCACTTCAAGAAGGACAGGAAAGTTTCAGTTATCGCATGTACTTATGTATACATAACTTATATATGGATATACAGATATACATATCCAAGGCTTTTGAAACAGGTCTCTATAGGATCGTCTGAGGTCAAAACCACGGGAAATCTTCTCTCAAAGACCTTGGCTAAAATCAACATTTTTCACACAAACAAGGTGACAAATGTTTCTTCAACTTTCCTTGCATAAACTTAAAATTTAATGAGAAAGAAGAGCAAAAGCATCTGGGTTCTCTTGCCCAAGCAACATGAAGTCACTATGGTTCAGATTTTGTTCTGTACAAGAATGTGCTCATATTACAGCTAATTAGCACAGCCCGTATCAAAATCACCTACTAACAGGTGTTCAGCACTGCTACAGGTCTAAGGCAGGAAACAAAGCAGCTACCATTCTTCCTGCTGTCACCATTTCAGCCATCAAAAGAGCTACCAGAAGGTGGGTGGATTTTTTCTAAGAGCAAGCCTACCAGAAGCACGAGCGCCCCAATGGCAAAGTATGAAATGAAAGCAAGCAGCCAACAGCCTAGACATGGGCAAGTTTCACAGTTGCACAGGATTTTATCACACCTGTGAACACAGCACAGGATTTCCTTCTCCTGATAGCGCATTTTGTCAACAAAGGGATTAGCACTGACAAATGATGACCCAGGATCCTTTTATTTCTGCCTGCAGGAGTCTTTAGCTCAGCACAGAGATAAAAGCTAACAACCTTGACAAAATGTATGATCAAAACAGGATAAATTCTGGCATAAAACAATATAATGACACCAAGCTACTCCATCCCTGAGCTTTCCTCCTGCTCTGAGTTTCAGTTGGTTCTTCAGATCTGAACTTCTCAGCTCCACCAATTTGCAGGAGTAAGGAAGAAGCAGAGGACCCCAGAAACAGCCACTTGATAATGTTATCTACCTCCGCAACCAGACACATTTCTGAGCATGCATGCAAGGACTGTGTTTTCACCATACGGAACAAGAAACCACTCTACTAATAGTTCATCAGCGAAGGCAATGGAAAAAAAAAAAAGGAGAGTTTGTGTGTGTATATATATATACAAAGAAATGCAACTAGAGGAAAGCCACTTTGCCATTGTAGATGTCATCTTGGTAAGGTCTGGTGCCCATTTTAATTAAAGTAACTCCATAAATTGTAGGACATTCAGATTTTTGAACTGTACTTCAGGATTATGCCAAGGAACAAACAGAAAGGAGAGCACCATGAGGCTGACCTTTAGGAAACTCCTGCAGTCAAAACTCACGTTTTCTTGACCCATGGGCTGTCTCCCTGCACATACTCAATTTGATTCTGATTTCTTCTTTATGAGCAACTCTGCACTTAACTTGGCCAGAACACGCAGTCCACGTTTTTAACAAATGTAATTGGATATGAAACACACAAAAACTCATTAGTTTCTCACATTTGTTTCTACACTCACTTTCACATTTGTTCCTCACTCTACTTCCACATCATTTCCACTGAGCTGATTTTTTTGTCCCAATTCAATGTTGCTAATCACTCACAAAATACTGCTTCCCCCCAAAACACTGCAAAGATAGCTTTATTCCTGCAGTACTTCTATTTTGTGCTTCCTCCCAGTTCCTCCTATCAAATGGCTGCATCTGGAGCTGACCGTTTACATTAGGCTGCAGAACAGCCCAGTCCTACCACGCTCCCAATTACTCCAACAGCCCCAACGGCTTCCATGCTGCGAGATACAATCCCCCTTCTCCAAGCAGATTCATTACACAGAACTCATCATCACAGAAGCTCTTCATCACACAGAACAAGTACTTCCTTTAAAAAGGAACAGTTTTATTAAGACATATTCATAACTTTTTAAATCTTGTATAAGCATGAAAGGCACAGATTAGAAGCAGAAAAAGAACACGCAGTCTAGAACTGCGCTACTGAGAAGCCTGAAGATCTGTCATTGCCTTTGCAAAAGGTATTACTTTCTCAAAGTATACTGAAGGAAACATGCACCATCTAAAAAAAGAAAATGGATTGGAGAGTGCCTACAGAGACACAGCACAGACAAAAACTTTCTGAATGCACAAATACAGCAGAAGAGTCTTTAAATTAAATGCATTATTAGAATATAAGGCCAAGATCCAGACAACATTACAAAGTACCATAATAGTTTAGCACTATAGAAATTGCAGTGAAGTTAGGAAGATTAGATATGTGCATTATTGTATTTTCTTCATTGCCTGTATTGAGGAAAATCCCTTACAGAACAACACTCCATGCTACCAGCAGTGACCTTGTTGAAAGCCTTTTACCGTATCTGTAGATCTTGTACAATTCCTGTCTGCACCTGGACAAAAACACTTCAGTCAATCATGCAATTGCCTAGTGCAGTAGGAGGTGAAACTAGAATTCATGTCTTCTAGGCTCTTAACTTAGCACAGTTTCTAATGCTAATAGACATTTCTCCCCTTTCCTTCAAACCCCCCTCTGCTCTGTTTCTCTTCCTTTTCTATTCAACTTTATTTCTCAGAGATTATTGTGCTTTTAAGGAAAACTGATAAATAACTTTTCTAATTTGAATGTCAGACTATTTTTTGTTAACATGATACTATGCCTAGCATGAAGGGTAGTTCAGCAATATATTTCCTAGCCTCCTGTTCCCTTTTCTTTGCCATTTAAAGGGAAAATACATTAGAAAACTATTCAATTTTCTGCCACTTGGGAATTCAGTAGGAAAAAATAACCACAAATATCCCTGATAAATGGCAGGTAAGTTCACGATCATTGTAATCTAGTGCTTTCTATCTAGCAAGAACAACAAATCCTAGGAACGCCCCAAACACAAAAGAGGCATGTGTTTAGGTAAAGGCTAATCCTTGAATTTTGGATATGATATTTCAGCAACTGACTGTACACCACAGGAGGAAACTCTTCAGTCTGAAAAGATGATTTACTCCTTAATTTCAGTGGCCTTCCCCAAGAAACTGCTGAATAATTGCTATGGCCAGTGTTATTCAGTACAGCGTCTACATCTGCTGAAGTGGAATTTTTTAGACCATTAATAAAGCTTTAACAGGACAGTTTATGTTTTGTACCATCTCTTCTTAAGGGATAATATTTTCAAAATGATGCCTAAACTGAGCCTAAAAACAAAACAAGCCAAAAAATCTGCAATATGCTCTGTCGATTGTTTCATTCTAACTTACATAGCTATTTCTCCAATTTCTTAAAAAGCAACCATTATATAATAATTAAAAGATTATCAAATCATAAAAATTTCATTACATAAGGGAAACACGCAAATACTTCTCAGAAGTCACATGGACTTTAAAAAAAATTTACATTGTATTTCGCCATTTTGTCGCATAAAGTTTTGAGTCACTATAAACATGAAATTATCAGATTAAGACACTTACCCAAATGTATTAATCAGACAACAGTACAGAGTGTCTTCTAAATCAGCTGAAGAGATTTGGAATCCATTTACTGGTACTGTAATCTGTGCTAAGCACATTCTTCTGCATTGCTGGAAGAATACTTTGTTCTTTAATTTAATCAACTAGTTAGCTAACATTTGTTGAGTACTTTGAACATGTAATCTTCTCCAGAACAGCTGAGTGCTGTTACCAAAACAGTGTGGGACAGACTTTTGTAGACCACAGGTAGATGCATCTTTTCAAACATTTAAGGATAATCTACCAACTGAGAAGTTAGTTGTAGGTGAGTAATAGAGAGAGTATAGGTATTTCACAGGAAATAGTTTTCCGTAAGGATTATGGACCAAAATTAGAAAACTATTAGAAAACTAATCTATTTGTTTCTTCTACACTGTTTCCATGGATTTTGTTTCACTGGTTAAATTCAGGAAAATATAGTATCATCTGTTTTGAATGGACTTGATCCTATTCTGAATTCTCACAACACCCCTCAGTCCAACTGAGGGACAACGGTACCCTTCTTGTGGAAGCACAGAAAACCTAGAAAACCCAAGTGGCCTTCGCATGGACCAGAGTTAAGATCAGGATTTTGTAGGCTCAGGCAGCCCTACAAAAAGAAGAGCATTCCCAACTTTTGGAAACTAAAATCAATACACACTTGGACTAACCAAAACTGCTGCTGGAACAAAGAGTGACTAGCCGCACAAAAGGACGCGTGATCTACGGTGCCCATGCATTTCACTCCTTACCCGCCATTCACCCCACCACCTCCAGGGCGGGCAGCTAGGAATGGACAGGTTGGCAGATGAATCATTCCCTGACCTCCTCTCAGACATTTCCATCATACAACAAACTCCTCTCACAATGTTGTCAATATCATCTGCCAAAGACCAACACACACCCCCACACATACACAGAGCAAACAACCCTCCTAGTAATAACACCACAATCGGGAGATCCCCCAATCTGAATTACTTCACGCCCTCAATAGAAACAAAGTTGTTTTTATAAATGATTGTTCACCATTTCTCCTCTAGCAAAGAATTTGAATTAGGCTCATCTTAATCGCATTCGCATGCACTGTTAATAGTGTGTGTTGTCTGAATTCTCCATGAATCAATACCACCATTGCACTTAGCCTCATCTTCTACAGAAACAGCAACTCCACTTGCTCCTAGAGAGACTCTTCCAAATACAGTTATTTGACAGAAGAGGATGACGTGCAGGTTTCCCAACACAGCCATAAAGTCCAAATCTGGGGAAGAGTGAGAAGAGAGACATGGAGCGCCAGCAGCAGCAAATAATCTGACACACCAGCTTCCTAACTCCTGCTTTTTTATGACACAAATACAGGTCAGAGACAAGGACTTAGGTGGAAAAGCACTCTTCTAATAGCTCACTCTCTCCTAATGTTAATTTGGTTCTCTGCCTAGAAGACCATCTAATGAACTTGAATGTGTACAAGTCCATGGGACTTGATGAGATGCATCCACGATTCCAAGGGAACTAGCGGAAGAAGTTGCTCAGCCACTATCCATCGTATTTGAGAAGTCACTGCAGTCTGGTGAAGTTCCCACTGACTGGAAAAGGGAAAACATAACTCTCATCTTTAAAAAGGGAAAAAAGGAAGACCCAGGGAACTACAGGCCAGTCAGTCTCACCTCTGTGTCCAGCAAGATCATGGAGCAGATCCTCCTGGAAAATATGCTAAGGCACATGGAAAATAAGGAAGTGCTTGATGACAGCCAACATGGCTTCACTAAGGGCAAATCATGCCTGACAAATTTGGTGGCCTTCTGTGATGGGGTTACTGCATTGGTGGATAAGGGAAGAGCAAGTGATGTAATCTACCTGGACTTGAGCAAAGCATTTGACACTGTCCCGCATGACATTCTTGACTCTAAATTGAAGACACATGGATTTGATGCGTGGATCACTCGGTGGATAAGGAGTTAGCTGGATGGTTGCACTCAGAAGAGTTGAAGTCAATGGCTCAATGTTAAGTGGACACCAGTGATGAGTGGCATTCCTCAGGGGTCAGTACTGGGACCGGTGCTGTTTATCATCCTTGTCAGTGTGACATGGACATCCCATGTGGGATCACATGCACCCTCAGCAAGTTTGCCAACAACACCAAGCTATGTGGTGTGGTCAACATGCTGGACGGAAGGAATGCCATCCAGAGAGACCTGGACAAGCTGGACAGTGGGCCCGTGTGAACTGCATGAGGTTCAACAAGGCCAAGTGCAAGGTGCTGCACATGGGTCGGGGCAATGCCATGCATAAATACAGGCTGGGCGGAGAATGGACCAAAAGCAGCCCTGCGGAAAAGGACTTGGGGATGTTGGCTGATAAGAAGCTCAACATGACCCCGCAACATGTGCTCGCAGCCCAGAAGGCCAACTGTAGCCTGGGCTGCATCAAAAGAAACATGGCCAGCAGGTCAACAGAGGCGATTCTGCCCCTCTACTCCACTCTGGTGAGATGTCATCTGGAGTCCTGCAATGAGCTCTAGAACACTCAGCCCAGGAAAGATATGGACCTGCTGGGGCAGGTGCAGAGGAAGGGTACAAAAATGATCAGAGCGATGGAACACCTCTCCTGTGGGGACAGGCTGAGAGAGTTGGAGCTGTTCAGCGTGGAGAAGAGAAAGCTTCGGGAAGACCTTATAGCAGCCTTCCAGTACCTGAAGGGGGCCTACACGAAACCTGGAGAAGGACTTACACAGGCATGTAGTCATACGACAAGGGATAATGGCTTTAAACTACAAGAGGGTAAATTCAGATTAGATATAAGAAAGAAATTCTTTACTATGAGGGTGGTGAGGCACTGGAAGAGGCTGCCCAGAGAAGTTGTGGATGCCCCCCCTGGAAGTGTTCGAGGCCAGGCTGGATGAAGCTTTGAGCAACCTGGTCTAGTGGAAGGTGTCCCTGCCCATGGCAGAGGCGTTGGAACTAGATGATCTTTAAGGTCCCTTCCAACCCAAACCATTCCATGATTCTAATTCAGTAATCAGAATATGCAAAAGTCTCCAAATCAGCAAGGAAAACCCTAGAACTGGTGAAAACCAATCCTCTTCAGAAACTGAAACTCAGGAGGCTGGGATTCAGCATACACTTAGCTTTAATTTCCATGGTTTCACATCTTTAGAGTTTTTAATTGATTTGGGAATTCTTTCCAAACAAAAAACATAAAAAAGAATATAGAGAGAGTATATTAAATTCAGTCCAGGTTCACAAACCTCAATGAACTTTGGGCTTGGCTTATTTCATATTGAAACACAACTCAATTGCTCTAGCAATTCATTATACAAGTCTAAAGAGATTGCTCTGAATGCAGCAATTTGATTTAAAATATATGAAATCCACACTGGAGGCTGACAAAAAGGATCAAAATAAATTTAAGTCATAGTATTCAAATTTTAGAGACATCCAATATATCCTAGTAAACTTCAATTTTTCAATGTCAGCACTTAGCAGCAATCATAACCCTTGTTTTATGCATGTTATTGAACACAAAGTATTCTAGCAGAAAGTTGCAAGGACAGGGATTTCACCCTCTGTCTTAGCATTACAGATTAAAGCATCCCAATGAGCAATGGGCTCTTTACTGCCTTTTCAGAATATATTTCCACGAATTATTTACCAACCAATCAAAAAAACAAGAAGGGTTCTTCCCCCAAATCATAAATTCAGATGAATTCATATCAAATCTGTGACAAAACAAAGCTATAAAAATAAGAAAAAAATTACTAAGCTTTAGGCATATTTAACTGTACATTGCAGTATAATCCTGCAGATACAGATGTGATACTGAGTTCTCCTACAACCAAGAATTTGGTTGTTCCATTCCTCAAGTTCCTTCTTAACCTACTGAAAAGAATACAGACACTTGAGACATAGGTCTGGGCTGCATTGTTCCTCCTTCTGGCAACTATTTATGACTCTTCCTCTTCGAGAGCCTGAAGTGATATTAAGGTTGGAATAGTGACCCCAAAGAGTACAATATTAGCCATGTTCCCAAAAAACACATTCACACAAGGAATATAATGCTTGTACTAGAACAATACCTCCTAAAGTGTGTTACACTCCATACCTTTTTGGCAAAACCACTGACCGGATGTAACATTTAATCAAAGATCCACTCTACTGTAAAACAGCAATTTCTCTTCAATTTTCCATTTAGTAATTCAAAATCTCTTTTGAATGTCAACTGCCAGCAGTTTTGTGCTGGCTACAACTTGGTCAGAATAAAAAAAAAAAAATCATTAGCATGTTAATAACTTCATGTCTCTAAGGGGTAGTTAGGTGTTCCCACATCAGAAAAAGAAGCTTCTTTTACAGCCCTATTCTTAATTGTAAAGTGATTATAATTTACCACAATTTCCTAGCTTCCTCCTTTTCAATTTGTGGAGAAGGATTTCTCAATGGGCAGCGTGCAGTCCTGTCATAGTTCCAAGAAGAGCCACTCACTGAGAAATTTTCACATCCATTAAGATGTAGAAAGGAAAGCCAATAACTTACACATGCAAATAATAAAGTGGACAGTCTCTAAACAGAACTGCATGAGAAATTTACATATGCAAAATATGGTTGCCTGTATGAAAATACAGACAGGTGTCTGGGAGTAGCTTTCTACACTTTATAACATAAGTAAATCAGCTTATACATCAGATGTCATGTAGTATCTTGATCCTTTAACCTTTGCAGCATAAATGGTTTAAGATATCAATAAAGTTACACCCACATCTGTAGACAAAACAGTTATTGTTCATACACGCAGTATCATGCATGCCACTTGTCAATAAGGAAATGAAGGCATGCTCATAATAAAGGCTATGTTGTTACTGTGGTATATTGTGTTATTAAGAAATGGATCCCAAGATTAGACCTAACAGAAGAAAGTGGATATTTAGGATACATAATTGTGATTTCAGTGTCTATCTTTTTATTTGGAGGAACTACATATAACTCTGTAATTTTGGACAAAACTTCTAACAAGGTAGATTTTAATGTATTCTTTTTATTTTTTTTTTTCTTTTTGCCCATTAAAAAGGAGTTTTCAGTAATCTACAGGTCTACTGCATTCATACGTGTATTTTTTGGACAGGAGCAAGGTGTTCAAAGGAGACTTTCAACAGCACAGATAACATTCAACCTGTCACTATGCATAGCAAGCAGTATAGTGCACCTATTTCAGCAGAGTATTTATAAATTCAGCTAATATTTGGAGTAGAGAATGCTCACATGCTTGCTGCTGTGGCCCACACTTCTCCATGGCCTTATTTACACAATTTGTGCAGTTTACCTAATAAATTACACCAAACATGGAGTTCTGGCTCACTTTATTATCTCACCTTTACCTTAGTAGAACCAAACTGCTTCTTGTGAACTTGTTTGGCATGGAAAAATTTAAATACTAAGCATACACATGTACCACCTTTTACAGAAACTAATAAAAACAGTATTGAAAAAGCCAGAAAGGAAGCAAAGTTACGGTACTAGACACTGAACGAACCTCTCCAGTTAAACACTCTGTTCATTTTCTTTAATAATTAACCTAAAAAATAACAACTAGAAAGGAATAACCGAACATGCTTTGCAACCTGTATTTCACATGTCCCTTCTACAGTGGGACATTCTGATGAGGACTTTGGAAACAGCAGAGCTTGTTCCCAGAACATAGAGCCAGCAGACTACGACGGGACAGGGATTTGTGAAACTGGTTCTAGTTGGAAACAAGGAATCATTTCCAGCTAAGAAAGCTAGACCAGGTGCAACAAAAACTTACAGGTATGCAGTGTAGAGGTGCTCAGATCAGTTTACATATGGATATTAGCCTGTTTATAACACTTGTACCGCTTGCTCCAAGCCTTCAATGCCCAGAAAGGACTGCAGAGCTGAGCCAAGCCATCACTTTGCTCTGGAGGATATTCAGCGCATCCTTGCACCAACAACCAAGGCAGACTTCAAAGGAAATAGACAGACCTGTGGGGAGCTCTCTATTGTGATTTTTGCATTGCCATAGCACAGGAGGCACAAATAAGCTTTCATCAGCCTCTGTCTGTATAGAGAGAATATTTATACAGTGAAAATGTAAGTAGTAATGTATGTAACGCTACAACAATCTAGTGTCTGTGCCTTGATTTGAGAACTCCTTGTTAGCAAAAGGACAACAAAATGCTCCTTCACACGCTGAACGACTCTGAAAAGAGTTGTCAGAGGCTGAGCTCTGAAAAGCAGACACTAACTCTTGATTTAAACTTGTTTGACACCATTTTCCATTATTTTTCCCAGGTACATTTTGTAAAAAGTACTCTAAATGAAACATCTATGAGATTAATAATAAAGTTATGAGAAAACAGTGACCAAGTTGTAACTGTCAATGATTTCTCCAAATGAGAAAGATGTATTAGCAGGCTCTGCTGGGATGTGTTCTCTGTGCAGTACTACTTATTAAGTTCCATTAACAACTGGATGATAGAATGCAGTATATACTTATTAAACTGGCAGATTACATCAAGCACTATGGGATGGAAAGCACATCAGAGGCAAAGATTAAATTCAAAATTAAATTGACAAGGTGCAAAGAAGACCTGTTAAGAAGATCCCGTAAGACTGGAATGGAAACCACCACCCCCATAAACACAAGTTGGGGAAAAACTAGTTAGGCTGAATTTTTAGAGTAAAGAGTATGAACATTAGAACAGATCACAACCTGAACATGTAATTAGCACACTAAAAGAATGGTACTGTCTGAAAGCCTATCATTCTAAGATGAAAGGCTAAAGCACAGTCAAGTAAAAAACATTTCTTTTGGCATCTGCTAAGAGCGAGTATTTTGCCCTTCTCTGGGGACAGAAAATATATTTGCAGCAATTTCTCACATAACAGTGTAAAAACTTTTTCTTTCATTTCTGTTCCAGCTTAGGGTCATTTAAGTCTCCTTTCTTCATACTTCTGTCAGAGATCACTAGAACTAGGCTGTGTTAGGGACTGTATCTTGAAAACATATGGTTCTACAAATGCTTCCTGCCCTATTACTAGAACAGTGCATTCATTCTCAAGATTTGCATAGCAAATTTACCTCCTTTTTATCTTGTCATTCAGTCACTCAACAGATATACATCATCTATCAAAAAATCCTTCATATTTCCCTATTATATTTTTATGAAAAAAGAGCTAAGCATTGCATTGAAAACAGACAGAATTTGGAAAACAAGAATTCATTCACAGAGTACATGGAAGTAAAATCTCTCCCAACACTTATATTCAACTTAGGACTGAGACACTACAACAGATTCCTAAAGGAAAATAAATTTGATAGTGAAGGTCAAATAAAATAACATAAAAACCACCCACACACCCAAAATGTTCTTAATGACTGCAAAAAAGGTATTTCTTTTCACATGTTTCTGTTTTTTCAACGGTTTGCCCCAGCAAAGAAGCCTCACCTTTCTTCTGTATTTTAATAGCACATGCTTTCACCACAGCTGGGTACAAAAATTATACACAGGCATTCAGCAGTGATACAGGTAATGGAAAGCATAAAGTCTCAGCATGACAACTCTAGCAGCAGGATGGGATGAAAAACAGAAGAGAAAAGAAAGACTGAAAAAAATCAGTACAAAGTGGGAGAGTGACAAGTACTGTGGGCTGCTGTACATCAGCCATGGAGAATTTCCTTTTCTCCACTGTGTGTTACAGTACTCTGTGCAAGAACCACCATGTTCAAACTACACAAAAGGACATGAAAGGGTAAACCAGGGATTACGATTAAATTAAAATTCACAGCTGAGCTATTGGCTTCTTGTTTTAAAATTTAACTTTTTTTTGTACATACTTGTAGATTTTTTGGGCCATCTCCTTGTTTGGTGGCTATCTCTATACTTGCCCAAAAGTTTTAATGTTGTAAATATAGTTAACATGAAAGATCAAAAAAATGGGAAACTAAAGGTTGTTTGGGTTTGAGTTTACCTGAGACCAGACTTCCAATGGAGTTTCCAACCCATGAAAGAAACTGAGACTGCAAAATATTATTTCACGTCCTGAATCCGAGGAGGAAAGCTATGCAAAAATAAGCAAAGCTCATTTTCACAGAAATTAATTGGAATCTCGTGTATAATACACATACATGCAGGATTATATGGATGTTTTAACGCATCAGCCATGCAGCACCTATGCTGTAAATTCTTTGAACTGAAGTTGCATTGGACTTAACTTGCACATGTTGCACAGCAGAGAGTCAGTGCAGAGGAAACAGAACATGCTGCCACACATGAATAAATCAGCTACTCCTCATCAGGGCAGTGAATCCAATATGAGTGGGGCTCAACTTAAATGACATGTAAAGCTAGCTCTTACAGGTATTTGATCTTGAGTTTCTCTGGACAGCAACAACTCTGATCAGCTGTGTGATGTGCAAGCATCCCTAGACAAATGGGCAACTGATGGAGTGAAACTTTATTCAAAAATAATAATAAAAAAAACCACAGACCAAGTCAAAAAACATCAGAGTATTGAGAAAAATTATTGTAGTTGGCAGATATGTATATCTTATCAATTTATGTAAGGAAGCAGTAGTAAAGCACTGCTTAAAAACAGGAGCTATCATGTATTTTGCTTTATCTAGAGATTCATAATGTACTATATGTTAATCATAATGCTATAGCATGTAGTCATAATTACAATTTTGGTTGCTGACAAATCCTCTAAGGCAAGAACTATATTCATATGTTTCTGCAGGACTACTTACACTGCCTACAAACAGACTGAGGAGTCATCGTGCTTGAGGACACTGGTTGGAAAGTTAAAGTCTCCTCCAATGAATCCCAAGCAGAAGAAAAAATAATGACTCTAGGGCAGTACAGAGTTCATACTCATTTGATTTTGCTGTTCCTTTTTTAACAACATTATGTACCACACTCTTTCTTTTTTCCCCTCTCACTCTCCAATATTTGCCAGTACTTTAAAAGATGGGACCTTGAAACTACTTTGGGTGCTCTTGGTAATGGAGGCAGTTAAGTATCCTTGGATGCAAGAAATCAATGCCTATTTTGTTATTGTTTTTGCTTTATGTATGGGCAAGTTCCATGTTTGGGAGAACTGGCTTCTGATGAAGAGGTAGTACAAACCTGAATTGCATTTGATCATCTCAAAAATAACTGGTAAGAAATCTTTCTCTTAGGCATCGATCATATTTTTTCATGTCAACCTTTTTTAACTCACTTAGAGAGTGATCTAATGGACCTCAGTGGGAAATGGACAGGGCTACCATTGATCTGGAAATTTAAAGGGAGTCCATCATAGGGCTCATTCAGCATCATTCATACAAATACAACAGAAACACAGCATTTTTGAAGTGACTTGCAGGATTAAAGAGCAACCTCTGACAGCTAGACAGCTCCTTCAGATTTTTTTTCAGTTAGAAAATTTCAGTGTTTTGACCCATGTTGTCTCTATTCATCAGTCTATGCTTAAAGGAACCTGAACACGTTGTTACCTGTCAATTCAGGATTTAGAAATATCACATGAGAAAGTTTCCAAAAATATCCCTCGAGATCTCCATATACCATTATAAGGTAACAAAATATAACTGTAAGAAAGGTGACCACATGAACAAATAGGGGAACACAAAGTAAACTTTGAAGAGAAGGTTTGGGGGCATTTCATCAATTTGTATAAACACCCAGTTGGGGTGGGGGAGCCTTCCAACCTCAGGCATCCCGTGATTTCGTACACTGCAGAACGCTTTGCAGGTATATAGTAGTATGTTTGATTATTAGGATTTAAATCAATATAACCGAAACTCCTACAGTGTTTCAAAACAATTTGATTCTGCTCCCACCCTAATTTTATGAAGGACTTGCTACAGAGAAATGATTCTAATTAAAGAGAACTAGGAAAGAAGATACTTTGGAAACGGAGTAAAATGTACTTTCAAAGCTGCTTTTAGACACTGGTACATTTTAATAAATCACATTACTTTGCAAAAGACACATGGAATACATGAAGCATTTATATTAAAGCTAGATACAGTAATTACAGGTATCCTAGCCATTAACAAGAATCCATTTGCAATTATATTTTCACAGCCAAGTTCAGTAGATTTAAGGCAGACACATGTTCTACAATTAGAATGATAAACAACCATGAACTAGAATTCCCATCAAAATGTTTCTCTAAACAGCTAGATCAGTTTAAATTAAAATACCTAAAATATTCTCTTCAGATTAAATGAACAAATTAAGAAATGTTCCTTCCAAAAATATTTGATTTAGCTTATTTTACATTTTCACTTTATACTTGTTTTCTTAAAGAGAAGCTAATATTGATCAGTTTGTATTGACCAAAACGTTGATTTGCAGCTAAACAAAACTGTTTCATTAAATCTATAATTTTTTCTTTGTTATGAACCTGCAATGCATTTGTCCCTTCTCCTCAAAAGGATACAATGCTTTACATGGATTTAGACTCTCAGCTTACAAATGTTATATTAGAATATGCTGAGTATTGCCATTTTCTCATTAGGAGAATATTAATGACTACTGTCACTCTCCATTTCTATGCAAACAAGAACAACAGAATATCTCAAGTTGGAAAGGACCCACAATGATCATCAAGTCAACTCCTTGTTCCTCACAGGACTACCTAAATCTAAATCATATGACTAAGAGCATTGTCTAGACACTCCTTGAACTCTGACAGGTTTGGCGGCATGATCCTGGGGAGCCTGTTCCAGAGATCAAACACCCTCTCAATGAAGAACTTTTTCAGAATGTCCAGTCTGAACTTCCCCTGATGCAGCTTCATTCCATATCTCATGTCCTACCACTGGTCACGAGAGAGAGGAGACCAGCACCTCCCCCTTTGCTGCATCCCCTGAGGAAGCTGTAGATTGTGATGAGATCGGCTTCCCTTCTCCAAGCTGAACAAGTCAAGTGACTTCAGTCTTAACAGTTGACTTATGGGCTCTGTTGCAGGAGATAAGCACCAAAATCTGTTCCAAGTATCTTCACTTCATATAAAGTACCAAATACAGCATTAAAAGAGTGAACATGGGTAACGACCCTCTAGGATGAGCAAAAGAAGCCAAATGTCAATTTTGGATAACATTTATATAATTGGAAGAGCAGAAGAGCTGGGGAAAAAAACAGTTACTCTGTCTTCACAGATTTATGATAAAAAACAAATTAGTAACCATGGTATCATCCTGTTTTACACATCTTCAGTTCAAACAATGAGTAAAGAAAAAAGGTCAAATTATTTATGAATTCCCCGAGATCTACAAGTCTAAGTAGTATGCATGAAAAGATAAGAAAACCAGTATTTGGAGTTTGGTTGGGTTGGGGATTTCTGTTTTTTTCTTTTAAAAAAAATAATTAGTAAGCAAATCTCATCAGTTTGGTAGAAAAATGTCACTGATTCTCTGCATGAGATTTGTCCAGTACCATGTTCACACAAAAATAAACCAATTAATTTCTAACAACATGCAACTAATATATACAAGAATTAGGCCAAATGTTTGAAGGAATAATCTTTGTAATTCTTTCTGCACATTTCTTCAGGACTTGGGGTAGAGGGCGAGTACAACAGCAAGGTGGTCACAACAACAGTTTGCAAGAATAGCATGTGTTAGGCATTTACTCTCTCTGGCCAACAACCCAAACTATCTGGCTTACAAAATATCACTAGCAGCAGATATTGTGTATGGAAACATTTTCAAACTGCATACATATTGGAAGGTCGGGAGAGCAATTGGGAAGATTATCCTCTGTTGAGAACACCAAGACAGATTTTTGTGATAAACTACTACCATTTCAGAATGCAAACAACGGGAACATCTAAATGTAAGTTTAGTAAATAAAATTGGATCACATCAAAATTTTTAACATCTTGGTGAAACATCATTATATTTTTATTTTAAAATAAAGTCTAGAACACCCGTGTTTCCTAGAGGCACATCTGAATTTAGTAACTTCCCAATCCATCGTTTCCCTGCAAAAATCTGCACTCAGAAATAAAGAATAACTGAAAGTAAGCTTATAATGCTAATGAGAATGATACAACACCAAAAAAAAGCAATTTCCTTTTCCATTTATTTATTGTTAATGAAAAATATATACCTGTATTTGAAAGTGCATCCTTGCTAAATCAATTCCACCCCTTTTCACTCGCACACCACTCGAGTGATACAGGTAGGTAAAGCACATCTCCATGTACAATACTGCCTTAGTTAGCAAATAAACTGAAAATCCAACCGCATTATCTCACAGCTGTAACAGTTCCAGACCAACTGAACAACACTTACTCTATCCTAAAAGATATCAGGAAGGCAAGGGGGAAAAGATAAAAAAGAGCCAGTCTATTAAAGCAGCTTCACTACTATCTGTCTAACCAACACAATCACTTAACTCAATTTAGTTGAATTTTCAAGGCAATTTTGAAATCCCCTTTATGCCTGAGCAGAAGGCTGTATCCAGTTCTCTTCTCCACATGAAACTGCCAAGTGCGGTCATGCAACGGCCACAAATTATGCTCTGAGGATAAAGCAACACCAACAGAACTCAAAAGCAGAAAGAGATAAATATTACTCCCGCACACAACATGATCTCATGCGTCATTTATCTTAAGAACAGAGCTACAGAAATTGATGCAGTTTTCAGTTTGACCCTTCTCTTCCTCTTCCTAATCCTATTTCAAATAATAATGGTTTCAAAGATTCAGAATGACTATGGCATCCTTCATTGGTCACCAACCCCAAAGCTGGCACGAAACAGAACCGGCACGTACGTAAAGTACAGCTGCTTCAAAGGCATCTCCTTGGATCAATCTCTCCTAAAATATGCCCATACATATGTCTCCTTCACCAGTTGCCAATAAAGAAGGTGAATACTTGCAAAGGAATAGTTTCTTTCTTCATGTATAAACACCATCCATTTAAGAAAAAAAAAAAAAAGCCAAAACCACACAGCAGTATTGCTCCACAGCACTGTATTCAAAGTGCAGGGATTGTGTAGAGGATAGGAGGGGAAGGAGGGGAAAACAAAAGTATGAGTGTATATACATGAACATTGAAGTTTTAACCACTATTCATTTTAACAAGTATCTCTGTGCCCCACATTTCCTTCCTTTGTCTAAACCATGTATTGTCCATTACATACAAAAGAAGAAGATTTTCTAAGGTAGCTAGTCTTGAAATACCTTAACTTCAGAAAGGACGGAAAATTTAACTCTCCTTTAAAGGAAAGTAATCTTTGGAAATTCACTGTGTGGATATATATAAACCATTGCATCCAGAAATCTCAATTTTCCCCAGTATTCACTGAACAAGATACAACTATTAAAAGTTTTAGTTAGTAGACGATTCAGGTCCACAATACTATTTGGAGGACAATTCAGCACAGAAATATAGAGAACCTTCGTGAACACCATGAGTTTGGTTTGTCAGGTTTTACTAAGCAATGTACCAAAAAATCTATCAAAAACTATAAATGCCTGAGAAAAGGCTTTATACCCTCTTAAGACTCTCGCTCCCCCCATCGACTTCCTATCTATTGCTTCTTGATAATAGCTCAGAAAAACAAAGAGCTTTAAATCAAAAACCAGGAGTGTTACTTCTGAAACTTTCAGTAAAGAAGTTTCAGCCTTTCTCTCTATCAAAATTGGCAAAAGATCATTCATGTGAACATAGAAAAAGGAAAACATGAAAATGGGAAAGCAAAATTTACTGAATATCCAATATTCAGCTGACACTAGCATAAAAACCTGAACCATCTTCCTGCTACTCACCCCCAAAGAAACTTCAGGGTAAAAAAATCGCAAGAGCAACATACAGTAGAAGTGACAAAACGTACAGAGGAGACAGAAAAAAAAAAAAGAGACAGAATTAATGCAACCTTTAACATGATGTAAAAATAAAGAATTCTGCATTACTCAACAAGTGCAGTGGAAGAACTAAATGGTTTTATTTTCCATCCTTAAATCATAAGCAGAATCTTAATCATGTATCTCTAGAGTGACCAATGCACTTAGCTGGAATTTACAGAAGCCTGGAGAAAGAATGCCAAACAAGAATCGGAAGGAAGTTAAACACAAGAAATTGGGAAAATGAGGGCATAGAAATGCTGTGTTATAATGCCAATCTATAAAAAAAATAATAATTAAAAAAAAAATCAAGGCTTCCCTGAAGTCAGGGCCAGTCTGCACAGGACGGATAGCTAACACTGCACATCACAACTTTCCAACAACTGTGAAAACACAAAACACACACCGCAACCCCAAAAAGAGTCAGAAAATTGGAAATTCCAGGATGAGGCAGTAGCCAGCAATGGTTTTCCAGAAATCTCCCTCTCTACACCATGGGATGGGATATGCACTCAGGCCCAAGTCAACGTGCCCTGCTGGCTCTCCTCCCTCATGCAACAATCCACCAGCAAGACCCCCTCCAACACCAGATCTCCTCCTGGTGACATGGCACAGCCCCAGCAGCCTCCTCACTTAATCATTTCACCAGTTGTAGATCCACACAGTTATATACTAAAGCAATCTTTTCCAATGTGCCCTTTCAATTACCAGCTTTCCAAGATTAAAAGGAGGCAAACTCGTGAATAATGCAAATTATGTGTTAGCTAAACCACACTGAACTACATGAAATGCTCACTAAATCTAACTAAACAAGAACTGGCAGTTAAGCACGTTGATAAAGTCAATGCAGATGGAAATACGATTACTACATGGTCCCTTTTCCAGATTCTAAGTTAATGGCAACTGCTCACAAGAGAAACCTGAAGAGAAACACCTAGAAACTAGAATTCCTATGCTATTCTAACTCCTGAAATTTAAAAACAATTTTCATACATGATTTGCAAATTAGATCCTTCTTTTATTAAAAAAAATGCTTCATCATAATGTTACTAATTTTACAAAAGCACAGTGAGGACAAAAAGTTAATTTTTATATACTCCCAAACTGAATGCGCCTTCCTGCACTCACATCAAACTAGTAAACCCTCTTTCTAGTCTTGCATTAAAGTAGTAAATTACTTATTTTGATTCCAGTGAAATAGCTATCTTTTCAGATACTCAAATTTGGCAAAGGTTTGAAGCCTGACCTTTCAGGGCAAACCATACCAATGATCTAGTGGAAGAGCTTACAGCGAGAAGCGGCAAAGCTGGCAGAAAATGATAGTCAGATCTGTCTTTTGCTATAAATCCAAGCACGATGTACTTGGAGCACGGCACAGGAGCTCATTATTGCTGTCATTATAGGTTTAAAAATGAAACATGCTTCTGATTTCAGCACAGTAAATTCAAAATAACTTAGTATTTACTACAATCAGCTCTTCTGTGTATAGTCAATAGGCTGAATATCCAATTCTGTTATATTACATTTTTGACACACTTAAAATTTCATTATCTGAGAATGCCTATTTATATTTAAATGACCTTGCAACACACACAACAGATTTGACACACATGACAGTCTATTTTATAAAAACAGAAGGTAAAAAGGGTATTTACTTTTAGCTGCTTAGTGCTACTGCATTAGATGGACATGTTTGCAGAGCTACACTGAGTGATTTTGTTACAGCTTGTAAAAGGGGATTACCAAACTGTTCTTTTCAATTTCTGTGAAAAATACTCAGTTGCACACCAATATCAATCTGCATGATAAACTCGGACTCTGACAGATATAAGACCAACTCATGAGTGAAACTGACACAGGGAACTACTTTAATCAACCAATAATCACTCAAAATTACCTCCAGGAAAATCCCTGTAGCTTCAGTATTTAGATTAAGTGTCAAGGCTCAACCTGAACCTTCTTATGAGGAAGGCAGCTTCTCTTAGAACAAATCTGTTAAGTTGACAAGAGGTAATGCACCTGGCAGCTCCTCAGCAGACAGCAGGTTTAGGCGCAGAATGCTGATGACACCGGAGCTCTGTGCCACCAACAGAAGTCGTTAAGGTGAAAGAAATTTCAAATGAGTCACTTCCATAAATTATTAAAAGAAAATCACACTTAGGGTAAAATGTCTTAGCTCGAGAATTAATTTACTTGGAGGATGCTTGATAAAGCTCTTTTATTTGTTTTCAGCATACGTGAAATGCATTTTAGAGCATTATTCACCATGCACTAGATTATATTTTGCAAATCTATGTGCACAGATGACTCCAAGTACACACAGTGAAACAAGGAGCTTTATATTGGTTTTAGCTAGCTCTCAGCCAGGCTGAATACCAGGCCAATCAATTTGCAAACATCCACTTAACTGAGCAAACTTTGACTTCAAGTGCATACACACAAACCTACAAAATCTATAGATGTTAAAACAAACAAACAAAAAAGGTAAAAAAAAATAGAACAATGAAGAATGCCTAGTTCCAAATAGGAAACCAAAGCATTTTACTGCCAGCTGACCTGCAGAGAAGCCTGTGGCGATGCCACCTTGAAGGGGAAGACCAGCCTAAATACTGCAGGATGTAGGGCTAAACTACACAACTAATGCCAGGTTTGCGGGTATCCACTGTAACAATCCACCTGCGGACACTCGCTGACTGCCTGACAATCCTGCCCTCTGCTTCTGACTAAGAGACTTGCTAGTAATAGCACTAAAGGATTTTTTGTCTTGTAGGGCCTGCCCTTAAATTGACATTCTCGTTACAGAGCCACATTGTGTTCTTTGCCAATTAGAAGGACATTTATTTATGAAATAAAGCAAACAAAGCCTCTGAGAGTGCAAACACACTATGTTTGTTGCATTTAATGCATTTTTTAAATTTTATTTTAGCCAAGTAAGTAAAAACACATATTACACTTAAACAAAAGAAGCTGCTGTTCCTGCAGTCATTCACTTTGTTCTGATTATATCCTATTTCCAAAGAGTTCACACTGTTCTAAGAAAAAGTTTCGGATATGCTGATACCTATCTTCCCAAACATGCAGTTCTCTCTCAAGCAAGCAGAGTACAGACTCAACCTGTTATTTCCCAGATTTTGTAGTAACACTGGCTGAAAAGATTTCCAATTCAAATCTTCTCAGGAAAAGATTCATACTGCCAACATAGATAATGTGGCATAACTGTTCATTCATTTGGATTCAACTGAATTCACTCTAGAGCAATTGTGTGTTGTATTAATTGACCTCACCAATGAAAACAATGTCACTGTACCAACTGAAGACCCGTTACTGCAATATGCTACAACAGCCTAACACTGTGGAGCTGCAGAATACCTATAGCAGAGATATTTTATAATAAAAAAAAAAAAAAACCCACCAACAAAATTGCTTCATTCTGCTCTGTTTGCACTGATGACTGACCCCCCCCTTAGCCAGGTCTCCTGAACAATTTCAGTCCCTGGTACTTTCCCCATTCAGGTTAAAATAATCTTTGAGGAAAGACAGCAATTTCAGACTGAAGGGTTTTGGTTTCTCACCATATTTATTTTCCTGACATTAAACTACTGCTGAGGAAATTACAACACAATTACAACCTTAGCAAAGTCCAAAGTTGTATATGAGAAAGGCAATGGTCCAACCAGAGAAACAACATTCAGAGTTTGACAAGACACAAGTGCTTATGGAGGGTAACAGAAAATAGCACACCTCGCATAAGAAAGGGGACAAGTTATGATAGTCATGGGAATCATTATTCTGAATTTCCCGACTTTACATGTGTAAATTTCAGCAATAATGTCACATTAATGTAATTATTTGCATTTAATACACTCATGTTTATTAAAAAAAGTGTCACCACAATGACAAACCATTCGGAGATAAACTCTGGGTAAGTAAATGTCAAGCAGCAGCAGAAATTTAAGTTACACAATATCACAGATGTGCATTATAAACAAAAACTTTTTTTTTTTTCCTCGCTTTGTACCATGCAAAAGCCTCTTGGGAAGGAATCAGTCGGTGCTTTTTATACCAAAGATGATTTCTACGTGCATAGCTCAAGACACTCTGACAATCTATAAATAACTAAAACACAAAATGAGGACTCACCGACAAATTTTCATCTTAAAATACAAAAAAATACTATTCCTTTTTTTAAAAATTTTTGCAATGACGATTCAGATAAACTGTTTCGATAAATCACGCAGGATCCTAATGCTTTTCACAGGCAAAGTACACAATGTCTTCATGTCCTTTTATTATCACTAGAAGGTGACTGGGAGATTGTGCCTTTTGCACAATCTGCTGGGCTGCCTTCCTGATAAATAGTCCTTGCACTGGAGCTCTGCAAGGAGGCCGCTTTCGACAACACCGCAAATTGTGTTCCTTATACCTGCACATTTGCAGCACTGCCAAAATGGTTTTCTAAGCATTTCCCCAAAGAAAACATCCATGACATCTTTAGGGTTTCCTTGCTACAGGCCTGTATGACTTTGCTGGGGGAACTGAAAAACTAGACTTCCTTTTTCCCAGTAACAGTGTAAGTGCATGGTCCGAGCATGTCAGAAAAAGAATAAAAATGACACTATTAAACTCTCCCACTTAAAAGCAGGAGTTATACAAATGGAATAGGTAGAACCATTCTAGTTCACAAGAAGCATATACTCTTTGAAATCTACATGCTATGTCCCATCAAATTTATAGTTTTTACTCCAAAATATATATACACACAAAATTAAACCATAAAACCTTAAAACAAATGCCATAAAGCCCAAAACAGATTTCTGCATGTTTTCATATGAGTAGCAGTAATTTTATCACTGCTACAAGTGCAGAGTTTAGGAAGCCAGGCATACTACTGTAAACTGAACTGCATTCAATAACACTTGGCTGTGATGGATATATTTTTAGGTCTCTCTAGATACATACATACACAAACACTTCACAAACAAAGTATTATTTTAAAATAAAACAATGGAGAAAAAAAAACACCAACTTTCTTCGATCTGCTAATCGGCTGGTAGACCACAAGAGTCTAAGAGATAACACAGGTCCATCTAGCAAGTCTACAAAAACAGAAGTCGATTGGAGGTATGGAAGTTTCAAAACAGAGCAAGTATCTAGCACGTACGCCTAGAATATCCTCTCTATTTCCAACAGTTTGTAGATTTCCAAGACTGAAGTGCTGGAGGTTTCTTTGGATGATTTTTTTTGTTTGCGTCATTGTTTAGGGGTTTTGTGGGGGCTTTGTTTTTTGTTTTAAAAGAGTGCTTCACGGATTTCTTCTCTTTAAAACTCTCCAACTGTACCTTGAACTCATGTCAACGTGTAATATCTACAGCTTCCTGCAGCAAGAAATTTATGCACTGAACTGTAGTTCTTTTTGTTTGCTTTAAGCCAGTTCTGGCTAATTTCGTTTATTACCTCTTGTTCTTTTGTTAGATGAGATGGTGAACATTTCTTCCCTATTCATTTTCTTCATGCCACTTACAATTTTATAGTGTTCTAAAATAAGCTCCCTCTTTTCTGGATAAAGAGTCTTAGCCAACTGAGTCCCTCCTTGTGCAGATGTCATTGCATACCCTTGATTGTACTCGCTGCCCTTTAGAGAAGCTACCCCATTTCTACTACACGGCTTTTGAGAGACGGAGACCTGAATTGGCCTGAATATTGAACACGCAGGCAAGCCATGGAATCCGTGTCATAATGATGTTCCATTTTCTACATCTTTTCTATTGATTCCTAACACTGCTTTGGCTTTTTTCAAAAACAATACTGGGCATTCAGCTCCAAAAGGACGAGATACTTTGCAGCTCTAGAGAACATCACAAGAATGTACCTACATGGAAGACAGTAAAATTTGACACCTGATGGTTTGTCACTTTCTCGTGGAGTAACACAGGTCAAATACTTCCTTTTCTCATTCATATAAATAATCTTGATTTTTTTTTTTTATAATATTCGTGATCAAGATGCACAGAATTTCTTCTTATTGGCTGATTTTCACAGAACAATGCAGTAAATACCACTAATGAACAGGTTATAGGAGACAAAGATAATACAAGAATACCCCAAAGATACTTTCTTGAACAGTGTAAGGGTTAATGATTTGACAGACAATGAAGACTTTTTCCTGTAAGAATGAGGAGGGGTGGGGGAGTATGTACAAGCAAACACGAAAAAGATACATGCTCCTTAAACACACAGGGACAATGCACTGCAACATAAAATCTCTCCGATTCACATCCCAAAAAACCTACCTAAACACTCAATATCCCAGCAGCATGAATGTAAAAAGACTGAAGGGATGCTGCTGTGTAGCCATCAACACGGAATTTCCATGCAGCACTTTTGTCAGCAATGTATAAATAATATATTACTGAAATACTAAAAATATTCCATTGTAGCTTACTGTCTCTGTATTTGCTAAATTAGTACTACAGAGGGATTTTTTCAGAAGGGTGTAGAACATAAAAATGGGGTACGGATGACAGCAAAGCAAGGTTTTAACACAACGACACAAAACAATGAGTAGACAACCAAGGGACTCCAAAATGGTACCGTGCCATGTACGGTATCCAGAACTGCCAAGTTCCTATAATCAGTAGAGGCTCTGCTCTATGTTATGGACCTACTTCCTAAAACAATTTTATTTCTAATCCATAGACTGCTGTTCTCATCATTGCTATCCTTCTCCAAATTGCCAGCATCATTCTCAATTCTAGCTTTTATTCATGGAATTAAAATTTTTGTATTTAATAAATCAAAGAGAAAAATACTGTCTCACCTTTTATCTGATGCAATAACTAGTATTTTTTCCCCAAATGTAACACTGAGAAAGATAACAAAAAAATTGTTGAATAGGGGCAGTCCTGGGGAAAGCAGGTTATATTGTAACACCTAAGAGAAGACGGGAAAAAGCATAAATATATAGAACATTTTGCCTGCTGTCCAAACAAAACGCACAACTCAAGATGAAAAGGCCCGAATAGTAACCATCCGATTCATCTCAAAAAACATTACTATTTGATATGCTGTCAAAAGTCTACCTTTTTGTCTAGGTATAGACTTCTTGAATTTGTATATTTAATAAATATTTAAGAAGTGCATATATAATTTCCGAAGCTGTTAGGATACATACTTATATACGTATAGAAAGATAAGAAAATTCTGGAAATGTTCTCAGAAGGTACCAACACTTATTATGTACATAGGCTAAGGCTTTGAAGAGGGTCTGTTCTTGGGAACTACTATTCTACAGGAATATGGATCAGTACAGCTAAGAAATAAAATGTAAAGCCACAAGTAAATAAAAGCTATTTCCCCTTTAAGAAACCTCAGCAGTCCTGCATGGACATTTGCAAGATTTTGGCTTTACAAAACACAGGAAGGTTTGGAATTTTCCAGTAAAATAGGAATAACAACAATAAAAAATAGGCAGACAATTTTCAAGACAAGATCACAAGCACATGGTTAAGCACATTTTGCTGGCCTGCAAACTTAACTCTTAGCCTCCTGTAATAAAGTGAGAGCAGTACTCTCCAGAATAAGCCAAGGGTCAGAAAGCAGTTTAAAATTAGAATTATTTTCCCCATTTATCCCTATTTAATGTGAGGATGGTATTTGTCCTCCAAGATTACTTGTTAAAAAAAGAGACACACTTATTGCTGCACATAAATGTTTATTAGCGGTGTATCTCACTATAAATTGAAGTCTCAGCAAACTTCCAATGTTTTCCCATCAATTCTGTTATATAGCATTCAACATGAATTAATGGATATTTCCCCAAATACATTACAAAACAAAAAAAAAATTACTTGTTTTCCCTCACTGTATTAAAATGGATGTAAGCCACAATTCTTTTCTTCACACTAACTCCAACTACGATGTGGTCCTCAGCTTCTCAATTTTCCCAGAATCAGATCTTACTGTAGCCAGATGCTTTTCCCCCCCCCCCCATATGCACTTCCCATCCCTTTATGATGTGTAAGTATATTCCATCTAGCACTGTAGGGAGAAAGAAGCCACTGTTTTTCTCTAACACTCTCATATACCTTTCTTAAGTTTCCTTCTACAGTATACTCTGACACTATTTACAATATTTGAATCATCACCTTGGCATTTATGTATTTTTTTTTCTCTGTAGAATTTTCATTAATTTATGTTTACCTACCTTAATTTCAGCTTTCCTACATAAGTTAATTTTGGGGGGAGGGGGTAAAATTCAATGGCACTTCAAGCTCCATTATCACATGTAACATTTTGTCAGGGAAATAAAATACATACCTACTATCAAATAGCCATTAAAATAGCCCACATAATCAGCTTGCCTGATGCATGCTAGCTTTTTCATAATTTAATTAGTAATGGCTTGTCATTTTCACCACAGCTGCTCACTAAATTTGGGATTTGCTTAGAACATGGAGTTCAAATACTTCAGGTTTGTTGTGAGACACAAAATTTATATTTTCTTAACTTTTACAATTAATAATTGTAAATCTGGCATTTAAGTTATTTGTCTAAAAGCCTCAAATCAGAATTAAAGGCAAAATTGTATGAGGAGCTGTTCATGAACAACACTAAAGAGTAGACACCTTCCAGAGAGCTGATTATGCAAATCCATACATGCACTTCAAAAATAACTTAGTTTTACCAAATGAACCAAAGAATCTCTTAAAAAAGCTGCATTCAAGATGCCTGAGAAAACTTTCAGAGAATTTTAAGTACAGAAAAGAACACAACGGAGCTAAAAGGGAAAACACTGACAGCATTTCTAAGCACACCTATTCAAATAGCAGAGAAACAACTGCAAGTCTTGCCATAAAACTTCATTACAAACTGAAAAAAATCACAACCAATCTGAACATTTACAAATGCCAGGAGAAGCTTTTTCTACTCAAATATCAAGAAACTCAAAGCCCATTTAATAAAGTCAATAAAAATGAAATTTGGGGATAACTAACAGCAGTTTCTTAATGAAATTACCAGGGAATCTCAGGAAGCATCCCAAAGGTATCTTGATGAAATGTATTTAAAAATGACCGAAATCTCAGCTGCCCAGAGATGGTGTTCAAGCAGGAAACAGCTGAAATAACTGAAGAGAATAAATCTTTACCACAATAATCCTGCTTCAAGCCATAGTTCAAGAACATTCACAACCTTCTGTTTTTAGGGTGCCTTTGAACAGAGGAATCACATTATTTAAGCAACACTCTCCCACTCCCAAGCAACAACTAAAGAGGGTACTCTGGAAGATGTCATCTGTCACTTCTCATCTTCAGTCTCCAGTTTTCATCAGACTTCTTAAATTTACGTCCTGCAGCAATGTACCGCAGTGGAGCACAGTAGGCAATAGGCTGATGGCAGGTGTGAGACAGTACGTGCTAGCTGAATGGCCATGAAAGCAAATCTCCAGCAGCATCTAGTTCCCTCACGCTCTCCCCAGTTCAGTATGGGTCTGCAGAGGGGACAGTGCAGTGCCCCAGCAAGAGAGAAGAGCCATTCAGTCCCCCCACATGGACATAAGGGGGCAGGTCTGTCACTGTATCTCCAAGCTCTTATCTCAATTGGAAGAGGGAATCACCCAGTCTGACAGGCTGAGGGAGCCCAGCTAAGACAGGAGTTATGCTGCATTGGCAAGATCATCTTGTGCGCTCCCTGGAAACCTCCGAATCCCTTGGCACGAGCAAGCTGCATGGCCAGAAAACACCATTCCACAGGGAGAAAGCCCTGTACCAGGCCTATGCATTTATTTTTCCAGTTAGAACTAAATAAATAACAGGAAATCTGCCACGTAACCATGATCATATTTTCATATAGGCACAGGCAAGAAAAGAGAGCAGACAAACATCCGGAAGTGCCAGAATTTTCCAATGCAATTACTTGGAAATACATTGCAAATATATTCACTGCATTTATCTGTGGGTAGTTAAGGCTTGGCGGTCTGAAGATGTCACGCTGTACGGAAAGGTAGTGTCCCCCCCCGTCCTAATAGCCAATAGCATTTAACCCGTGAAGTAAGCAGACGGAAGTGATGCTGTAAACCTAGGCTATATAACGCTGTGTTATTTATCAATAAACGCCATTTGCCGTCC
>Ga0065711_1029267_pt1 | contig 36895 bp, 32 predicted proteins | sample Hoacrofraction12_FD_59098 | JGI IMG/M metagenome (GOLD analysis project Ga0065711, IMG submission 59098) | Hoatzin crop microbial communities from Cojedes, Venezuela - Epithelial fraction 12 v2 (version 2) | ecosystem: Host-associated > Birds > Digestive system > Esophagus > Crop | place... | reverse complement strand
GGGGGGGGGGGGTGTTTAGCCATCACATTGGGAAGAATAAAAGGAAAAGTAAGATAAACACCATTGCGAAGAACAATAACCAAAACACCAGGTGTCCAATAGAAGCACTGAGTAAGCATTTTGGATCCCAAAAAAATTAAGCCAGAAGAGAGCCAACAAGGACTTACAGGAAAATAACTAGCAAGAGTTTTAAACGCCAGAACAGAAAATTTTCTCATTCACTTGTAGTTTCGGAGGTGACCCCCTACCAACCTAGGATCCCAGCTACAGGAGAGTGTGCTGAGACACCAATGCTTTCCCTCCAGGGAGGCACCCTCGAATACTGCCACCCCACTTCGGCCACCCAAGTGATTAGAAAAAACAGAAAACCACAGTTTCGCGAGGCAAAGACCGGCAAAAAACAACGCACACACAAAGAAATAGGTTTAACCTAAAGACAACAGCGAAGAATGAGAGGGAGACGTGCAAGGAGGATGTGAAATAGAGCCACCTGTAAACACCAATGCTGCAACTATTTTGGGAAGCAAGGAGCGAGCAGTGCATACACAGACCAAGGATGTGGAGGGCTTTAGTTCAGAGGATGACGTCTGCAGCGCAATTTCAGTAAAAGCAAGGACTCTCAAAGCGTATGCACAGCCAAAGTCAGTCACCTATAATTCAGCTGCCATATTTGCAGCTATACCATTAAATGAATGGAAGTTTTGACTCCAGCTGGATTGTGGTGCCAGAAGCAATATCATTAGAACAACAATGATAAGCAGCAAACTTAGACTGAGCAAGAGTGACCAACTGCAGGAGATGGCAAAAAAGTCAGCTGCCAGCTGGCAGGAACAAAAGCTGCGTGAAATAAATTACCATCTTGTTTAGAATCTACTTCAGCTTACAGAAGTACTGTATAAAGCAAGCAACTTGGTACAGAGGTGTCAATGTCTAGGAGACATCATGCACAGAGGTCAGGTCTGGTCCAAATACCTGCTTGAAACAATGGCAAAAGGTAAACTACAATGGGTCTGGTCTATATGAGGCAGCCATGGATGCTGGGCTGCAGTGGAGGCTGTGGGACTCTAGTCTCCCTTAGCTAAATATTTAAATCATTGTCACCAGGGGTAAGAAAACATGGAAGAACTTTAGCTTGGAAGTAGGAATTACAAGAGGATGTCAACAATCCAGAGGACCAACAAGACACTACCATTTTACTAGGCAGTGTCCCTACCCACTTACTGTATAGAAGTACCCACTGCCATCACAGACTCAAGAGATACGGGGATGCAGTGGTGTGCCAAAAAGGGCTGTCTCCATAGTGCAGCCTAGGAACTAGTAATCTTCATGTCAGCGATTAGGATAAGGCAGGGAATAACTCCCCCCATATTTACAAAGATACCTATGGGGAAAAAAGATGCAGGACAGTAGGGAAAACATTACAACTCTTTACTGCAGAAGAGTTTCCTGGAGGCACCAGGAAAGGCATCAGAGCCATTCCTAGGCTGACAGTACAGTTGTGGCACCTTTACAAACAGATTTTTTCACAAACAACCCGTTTAGTTTTACAAGCCTACAGACCATTTGACACCTAAACAGTGTGGGAGTGCTCACTGCTGATACTGCACATCCATCTTGCATGAAGGCGGCATTATTTTGCAGTATATCTTTCACTGGTACTAAATCCCTTTTATAAAGGAAGAGAATGTAATCTTAGTAGGATTCCAGAGATTTGAAAGTTATATTGTTATATTTATTGGCAATTCATAATAAAGTGTCTTCTAACACACATTTGCTTTTTGACTGCCTTACTTTTACATTATAATTGCAGAAATTTTTTGCTCTTTTCCATTTCATTTATTTATTTATTTTCAGATTTGTTTCTTAGTTGATTAATAACCACAGGGACTGCATACAGTAGAAACAAATAAACTTCAGACCTTTCACAGAATGATTAATTCAGGGTAGCATTAATTAAATCACAAATGCACGTGGGACCTAGTATGGAGGCATAGAAGAAGGATGGTGAAAGTACTTCACTGATTTACGTAGGTTAAAGAGGCTGCAAAGCTTAAAAATAAAGACGGTCTGTGTAACCACAATCTAGCAAGTACAAGCATAAATAATGATACCAGTTTGCTACAGCATCTTTGCTATTTCTGAAGCAGGGTTCAGCCCATTCTGGTGTCACTATTCATGTAATTCATAAACTTGCCAGTATCTTTCAAAATAGCCAGATAAGCACCTTCCATCAGAATACTCATGAATTTTCTTTGAGAATGTTTGAATTAAAATCCATTTTTACTTTGGCTTTACGTCACATTTTATGTTTGCACACTGCAGATTTATTTCAACAGGTTTACCAGATCTCAGACTCCTATACTTAATCATTACGTCATCAGAAGGAGGCAATGGTGGAGGGGAATCACACCATCTCTTTGCGTGACAGGAGAGATGTCAGAGAACACGTGAAGCCAAGAGTCTTGCAGAAATCTGCTTCGCTGTGCACTAACTTTGAACTCCTCCTCATAGTGTAACCTGAGGTTCTCATTATCATGCAGTAACTTGTTTCTAGTAGTTAGAACAGAAACATCTTTAAAATTCAGTTCCCAAGAGCTATCCTTTCTAGCTGAACATAGTAACTCCCAATAACTGAGCATCAACACAGTGCAGAATTCAAATATTTATGAAACAACATGAAATAAATGTATGTGAAAAAAAATTATATTCTGGTACCCACGGAGGTGTTCTGCATGGAAACCTATGGACTTCTCCCGGGTCGGGAGCACTAAGGATGCCATTGACAAATCCATTTACTCTCACGCAGTTCCTTGCAGGACAGTGTGTTTCATTAACCATCAGAGCAAAGCAGGTAAAAAATAATCCATGCTGTCCATTAAAACAAACAAACAAAAAATCAAACTGTTTGACTTTCCTCAACCTTTATGCTTCTTTCCTGCCATGAATGCATTTAATTGCTAATCTGACAATCCCTTTTATTACAGAAATAGAAAAAGGGTCGGATGGAGCGAAGGGGTTACAGTCAACTTTCCTTTCTGCTAATACAATTCATGATCTTTTAAAAAAAGAGCTAAAGATTTAGGTCATCAGACAAACCTGCTGGATATCTGGGCCACAGCTGTACTGCATTTCCCAACCCACAACCATGGCATGTCAGAGTCTGGACACGACTGCTTTTCCTAATCAAGCCTGATTGTCCTTGAGTGTGTTTGCAAATATTCGCCAAGTGCCTTGGAGGAAAATCTATTAGAAGAGGACTTGTGCTTGGTCTGTGAGCCTTTTGCTTTGACTGTTTGCTGCTCCCTGCTGTTGGAGCGGTAGGACAGAATGGCCACCGGGAAAAACAAAACATAACCTGAGTGAATTGAGACAGATCAAGTGGTGCTGTGTGTAAATAAACATTTGGCATGAGAGCCCCTGTGTTTTACAAGGTTTATAAATGTTTCAACTGGTTAAGGCTATGCAAAGAATGACATGATAATACAAATACTTTAATTCATGATGATTATTTGGGAAAAAAACACTGAAGAATCAGATATCAGAAAAAAGCGAAAGCAAATATTTCTTTTTTTACTTGTTGATGCAAAGATAGATAGCATACTGATGCTTTTCTTTATATTCACAGAACATTCTACTCATCACAACCTTTTTCAGACAAGAGAAATCAGATCCCTTCCTGGGGACAACAAAACACGAGATAAAAAAATTAAAGTCTTATATCTCAAGAAAAAAATGTTTTATTCCTTTTCGCTTCAGGAACACTAACAATATATTCAATTTGAGATTTTTTTTTTCCCCAAGTGCTGGAAGAGCAGATTACAAAGGAGTTTGTTCATTAGGCTGTGGAAAGCGGAGTTTTTTGTCCACTGAGGGGGCACCACCTCCCACAGAGCTACGTAACAAGGCAGCACAGAGCCCCTGAACTGTTATCTCCCCCACCACTTGAGAGTCCCACTGCATGAATTTTTTCCTCCAGGTGAAATAAAAAGATAGGGCTATTTTTTCAGTGTGTTACTTTCTGCAAAGTGAAATGCTTTCTGTAACCACAAGCAGAGCCTCGTGGCGCACCCACACGGGTAACAACTGCTCCTCAGTCTCTGCCACAGGAATCATTTTCTCGAGGACTGAGCCAGAGCGAAGACAGGCTCCAGGCTCCTATAAATGAACCTCACTCGCTGAAGATGTCACACAAGTGTCCCCCTACTGAAAGTGACCGACCAGAAGCAAGGATGGCTCAGTGAGACCTCTGTCCGTACCATGGCAGTGCTGGTTTATTAACTTACTGAAGAACCTAAAGTCCCTACAACAAAGCTGTCCGGTGGTGCCAGAAATGCAAGTCTGAGATGTCTCTGTCACACTGCACCAGCACCATGGCCGCAGAGAGTCAGCGGATGCCGGGAGCAGCTTACACAGATACAGCTAGATTTGCTGGAGGATGTTTTTCAGAGAGCTTGCTCACCGTGTGCTCTGAATTATCCTCTTCTCCTTCCTCCTCTCCCTTTACAGTAAATGGTGTCTAGCTGCCAGGACTAGCGCAAATAATGAGAATGTAATGGACTTCGCAGGGACTGTGGATGACCAACTGGCTACAGCCATTGGAAAGGTAAATGTGCTCTTAAGCTCCATTAACAGAGATATTCCAATACAGATCTAACATAAAAGCTATTCTGAAGGACATTCTGCAAGATAGAATGTGTATATGCATATATTACTTTACTTATCCCTGTACTTTCACTGGATAATTAATTTGCTCTGAATCTTGCTAAATATTTGCAATTTACCAATTCAGAATTAAAATATAAATATATTCTCCATATACACACAATCCCCAGTCCTGAATACATTCTTCTTATGAGAGAAAGGAAAGCATAAATTGAGATTATTGGCAAGTGAGGGAGCCTTACAAGGTAATAAAGAGAACCACTTTAACCTTTTAATCAAAACAGCAAACTTAATGATGAAATGTAAGTTGTACTTTTTTTTTTTCATCAAGTCACAGGAAGCACGCTTTTAATAACGGTTTACATCCTTCTACCCCACCCTTTACCAAAAAAAAAAATTAAAAAAAAAAATCAGGTTTTGAACACCGTATGCTGAGCTGACAAAATGGAAAATCTGTTTGATAAACTGCTGGTGAGCAGTGACACAAAATGCATTCCTAACAAAGAGAAAGTCTTATTTTCCTCTTTTTTTTTTGTTTGCTTGGGGTTTTTTTGTGGTTTTTATTTTTTAATTTTATTTTATTTTTCTTTTTATTATATGACTGCAGTACAGCACTCTGGTGGTTTCAATGGCAAGATATTAAAAAAACAGGACAATTTAAAGAACATCCCATTCTCTTCCTGAAAGATCATTTTTGCCGTGTGGTTACTTACTATACCGTAATAGACAACTGTGAAATAAAATTGCCTTGATAACCTAGTCAGAGTGTAATCATTGCTTTGGTTTTCATGACAAGATGTTATCTAGCAGTGTGCTGCATGTGCTCTGGGGCAGGTGTCAAAGATGAAGGAAAAGCACTCGTGAGAGTTATAAAGATTGGATGTGCTTGTACTCCTCTCCCAGCTTCCTCTGCCCTCACTGCCCTTCTACTGATCTTTGTTCTAGTCTGTGTAGATGTGCTTTCTCTGAGGAGCAGAGGATGCTTCAGCAGCCAGCATCCCTGCTGGCCCGAGCCCCAAGGTGCTGCTGACTGCCATCTCTATCACAAGTCACTCCACACACTGCTGCTCTGATGGTGGCAGTGGCCCATGAGTAGACAAAATGGGACCAAAAAACTAATTCTAGCTAAATTCCAGATGTTGTCCATTGCTTTTTTTTTAATTATTATTTTTTTAATCCTCTCCATCTTCTGATGGTGCTTGCATTTTGTTCATTTCTTTTTTTCCCCTGTTTTGGAGCATGCCTTAAAATTGTATTTGCCATAAAGAGCCCAATCTGCCTGATCTTCTCTGAGCCACATGCAGCAATACTGAATGATGCATTGCTGGGATCACCAGGGTTTGTAATATTTTTCAAGCTGGATGACAGGAGCTGTGCAGTTTCCATCTTTCATTTTTTATTTCCTGCAGCCACGAGAAAGAACAGAAGGACTTTGGGAAGCAATCTTTGCAGTCAATTTCCAATAGTTGTGCTATTAACAGATTAGGACACCTTCAAAAATTCTACAGCAGCTTTGGAAGGAAACAGAGGCAACTGTTAAGGTTGCTATAGAAATATTTATAGAGATGGCAAAGATATGCTGCAGAGCCAGTTTTACCAAGAAATAAATATTGATTGGGAGGGAGCTTACGTAATTAACTATTTCATTGCACGGAATTTATACGTGACATTTTAAGAAGGTCAATATATTCATCCTTTCCTGGGTCAAGAAGAACCACACACTATCACGTAACAGGGTCTCCTCATATACACTGAATGAATGTAGTCTGGATAGACAGCTTTAAAACTATTGAAAGTGTCAACTCCTATGTAAAATTACACATTTTAAATCAATATGTTGTGTCATATTCTTGTTAACCTTAAGGCGATGATAACAGGAATATCGAAGTCCGATCTTTAGAAGTTTCAAAATGAAGAGTAGGAAAGAAAATTTTGAAACAACTTGCTGCTTTGCCTCATTCACGCAATCCTTTCAAGTAGGTGTTCTCAGATACACACAGTACACAGCGATGAATGCTTTCCAAAGGTACAGTACGTAAGTACTACTATAGTACAACAATCTCATAATTTAGCTATTGAAAGTACAAAAAGTGATTGCTTCACTTTAAAAAAAAAATCATTACATAACTCCTCAATGGAGTTAGGACCCTGTAAAGAATTATCAGCTTAATGTTATTTTCAAAGTTTACCTACTGTGCATCACCCATTTTCTTATTGTGGTTTGCAATTTTATCAAGGTATGGAACAACATCTCCTGAAAAATGCTCTACAGATGCTCTTGTTCCCCACAGGCAGACTGCCTATTAAACAGCCTGTGTCTCTACCAACAGAAATACCACGTAGCTGAGTCAAAATTAGAGATGGCCAGACTGATTCAGATTAAAATGAAATTCCTTCTTAACTTTGCTCTGGAGCTTGGAAACCAATCTCTGGTGAGGACTCAAGCACTGTGCTCACCTTGACACTTGCTGAATAGTTTGATTTCAGCCTTGACTTAAAAATAAACTAGCTTGCCAGAGGCCATTGGCATTGCGTTTCAGGTGAGGCTGGGATGAGGGAACACCTGAGCCTGCTCTCCCACAGGTTTTGCTCCAAGCTTTAGGCAGTAGAACAGAGGGCTGGTGGTGAGTTTCTTCTCCTCCTCTCCTTTCAAGAGCACGAGCAACAGCAGCAAGACATGGGGAGGGTGCACCAACTGGCCCACGATGCTCAAGCACCCCACTGCCAGCAGTGAAGGAAGCTCAGTCTCCAGGCCATGCTCCCAGCCCTCTTCTGACCATTTTGAAGCTGACTTGATACAAGTAAGATGAAGTATGAACCAGCCAAAATAGGGCCCAAAGAGGCAAGTTGCTAGGTAAGAACTTGCCTGGTGATAAAAGGCACAGAATTTGCTTTGCAAGGCGAGGCACCAGTGTGCCAAAATGTTCCTGGAAAAGGGCATGAGAGTGAACATACAGATGTGTGGAGTTTTGGAGGACGGTATATGAATCAACTAAATTAATCCCTGTTATATGAAATAAACCAGTTCTCACTGATAACACAAATAATCCCCTGCATTTAATAGAAAGTCTGAGAAAATTCAATGTTTTCACAAAAGCTCTGTGAATTCTGCCTGTTACAAACTTTAACTGCTTGTACAGATCTCACAGGCAGATGGTTCGATATAGGACAGCAGCCTGCTTTACTGCCTGTTTTCTGCGCAATTGCTGAGGTTTTCCAGAACTAAATTGAAGATGGTTATCTCAAATGATCTCTTAATAACCCTTACACAGCAAATATCCCACAATGTTCTGCAATTCGTAATTTCAGAAGTGTTTGCTGCAGATACTACTTTTGGAATAAGTATCAACAACTTATGCCTCCTGCAAAGTCAGTGCAGGGTCTCCATCATAGTTCACTTTCATCAAAAAGTGGAGCATTTCGTGACACATTCTGGCGTCTGTTACATAACTCATATTGACTACTTGCATTTTCTATATTCTAATCTAAATATGTCATAAAAAATAATCTGTAGTCAAATATTTCATTTTTACCATCCCTTAGTGACATTCAAGTTTTCTAGTTCTAACTGCCCATATGTCCAGTGAGACCAATCATTCTCTACTGACAGATCCGTTTTTAGAAAGAAATGAGAAAATCTTTCATATGCCATGCAACATAACCGCATCGAAAAAGTCTCATCTCCACGATGATCTTTCTGTCTTCAGCAGGCAAGTGCTCAAGGAAATGGATTCCATGTTATATTCTACCTCCAACTGATCTGGGTCCAGAAATAAATTAAAATTAATCTTATTTTCAGAGAAGGCTTGGTGTACTGCACAGGAGCTGACACCCGGAACCTGTGCAACCCCATGTGACTGACCTCTCCAGGTTAGTGGTGCAGAAGAGCACACTGGCCATGATTTTCAAATGTTTATCACTGAAAACAAGACTAGTAATGTAAGAGTTGATGTATACCTTTAGAACTTCCTATTTTGCATAGCATAACAGTTAAAGGCAAGTCCCAGTATGTTGAAGTAACTTCAGCTGTACTTCTAAGCATGCAGATGTGATCATATAATAGAATCACAGAATGCTTTGGGTTAGAAGGGACTATAAAGGTCATCTAGCCCACCCCCCCTGCAGTAAGCAGGGACATCTTTAACTAGATCAAGTTGCTCAGAGCCCTATCCAACCTGGCTTCAAATGTTTCCAGGGATGGGGCCTCCACTACCTCTCTGCGCAATCTGTTCTAGTGTTTCACCACCCTCACGGTAAAAAATTTCTTCCTTATATCCAGTCTAAGTCTAGCCTCCCTTAGTTTAAAGCCATTACCCCTTGCCTTACTGCAACAAGCCCTGCTGAAAATATTTTCCCCACGTTTCCTACAGGCCCCCTTCAGGTACTGAACAGCTGCAATAAGGTGCCCCCGCAGCCTTCTCATCTCCAGACTCAACAGCCCCAACCCTCTCAGCCTTTCCTCATAGGAGAGGTGCTCCAGCCCTCAGATCATCTTTGTGGCCTCCTCTGGACCCACTCCAACAGGTCCGTGTCTTTCCTGTGCTGAGGGCTCCAGAGTTGGATGCAGGACTCCAGATGGGGTCTCACCATAGCTGAGTAGAGGGGCACGATCACCTCCCTCGACCTGCTGGCCACGCTTCTCTTTATGCAGCCTGGGATATGGTTGGCCTTCTGGGCTGAGAGGGCACATTGCTGGCTCATGTCCAGCTTTTCATCCGCCTGTACCCCCAAGTCCTTCTTGGCAGGGCTGCTCTCATTCCCTTCATCTCCCAGCCTGTACTGATAGCGGGCGTTGCCCCAACCCAGATGCAAGACCTTGCATGTGGTCTTGTTGAACCTCATGAGGTTCACACAGGCCCACTTCTTGAGCTTGTCCAGGTCTCCCTGGATGGCATCCCATCCGTCTGTTGTGTCAACTGCACCACTCAGCTTGGTGTCATCTGCAAACTTACTGAGGGTGCACTCAATGTTGCTGTTTATGTCATTGATGAAAATCTTACACAGCACTGGTCCTGGTATGGACCTGTGAGGGACACCGCTTGTTACCAGCGTCCATTTGGACATTGAGCCACTGACCACTACCCTCTAGTTGCGACCTTCCAACCAATTCTTTATCCACTGAACAGTCCACCCATCAAATGAATATTTCTCCAATTTAGAGAGAAGGATGTTGTGAGGGACTGTGTTCAAGGCCTTACAGGAAGTCCGGATAGATCACATCCATAGCTCTTCCCTTGTCCACAGATCTAGTGACGCCATCATAGAAAGCCACTAGGTTGGTCAGGCAGGACTTGCCTTTGGTGAAGCCATGCTGGCTGTCTCAAATCACCTCCCTGGCCTCCGTGTGCCTTAACATAGCTTCTAGGAGGACCTGTTCCGTGATCTTCCCAGGCACACAGGTGAGGCTGACAGGTCAGTAGTTCCCAGGGTCCTCCTTCCTACCCTTTTTAAAATATGTGATATGTGCTACCTACTTCCCCAGCGAGAGCTCTTCCTTTCAACCTCTGGTACTATACTGGGAAAAAACCACCACAGAGCCTTCGGGGAGGGGGGTGGGGGGAAGATTTTTAGCCTTATCGATCTTTAGACAAAATGCACGTGGCCTTACCTAATAAAAACACATAATTTCAAGTCTTTGGGAGAAGTCTCACCCTTCATAATTTCCAAGGAGCATATAATTGACTTCCAGGGACTGATACTTCAATACATGCCCCAGATTTGATAACAACACACACACACAACCATATCTATGACAAGAGAGAGAAATAGGTAGATACAGATGTATAGTTGTAAAATAAAATCCGACACTGCAGAAACCTCATTGCTTGCCTGCCAGGACTGGCAGCCCTGATAATGGCAGAACAGAGAGAAGACGATTGTTGCCGGCTGAGTTGGGTTTTAGCAGTGTTATCCACTGCTCATCTGCAAGCAGTGCAGGAGCCAGAACTCAGTTCTGGCTGATCATACACTTAAGTTCATTTTTTCTTTAACACACAAGTCACATTATAGACTTTATTAGCCTAGAGGTGTTACTAGCAAGGAGAAAATCCAGGAATGCTACCATTAATACCAAAAATAATGCACCTATAGAAACTTATTTTGAAGAATCTTCTTCAGATGTAGTGAAAAAGAATATAAAAATTTTACCTTCTATAGCTGAGAAAGAATCTGGCTCTGTAAGACAAGTGGTGTATCACAGTAACAGATGCAGCAGAAAACAAAACTAAGGGAAAAACATGATTGGACAAAACAATCTCAACAACTGTATGTATTAGTTGTTGGTGGATGCTGAATCCTGCCATATCACTGAGTGTTTAAGAATAAGTCTGTATACACACTCTGTAATTGAATGTCAAGAAAAATGAAAATATATTGTTTTATTGCTACTGTTCATTGATTTATTGAAGTGATTTATTGTCATTGGACATGAGGACCAACAAATCATTTTGCTGACACCATCAGCTGCCTTAACTAGGTTGTCAGTTCATGACATTAAAGGTAATGGATGGTGATTATTTTACTGTAATGGGTTTAATCAGTGCTTTGAATGACTTAGCAGTCATGTCATAGTATAACCAACCCATCATTCATCAAGGTGGCATTTTGTTTACCAACATCATCCATAATTCATTTGACTGTTGACAATCATCAGCAAATACCTCTCAGGCTAAGTTTTATCAGAAGTGAAAATCTGCACAGCTGCAGCATACTAAGTAACCCCACAGTCTGCAACCAGAGGAGAAACATTGGAGGTTGCTTGCTCCCTCCCTCTGAGGAGGAATTGTCAGCCCAAAGAGGTACTGCCAGAAAAGGCTACGTTCCCATGGGATGCTTTTCAGCCCAGCACTAGGATTTACAGCTTTCTAAAGCACACAGTGCTTGTTCTGTTGGATGTGAACACTCCGAGCAACTCTGGAATTCAGTGTTAAACAGAAATTTCACTGTATTTTAGAAAAAAAGAAGTGCAACCAACCTGCTACGTATTCCCAACAGAGGAACAAGTGTAACCACAACCTGTCTGATTTTCTCTCTCTGAATCAAGGTGAATCCTACAATTATTTGTATTATGATGAAATCAATTGTGGAGAACTCCAGATTCATAGAAGTGTCTGTTAACTTTATAGAAAAGAGTACAGTACTAGTAACCTTGTGGTGGTATCACCTTAAGACAGGCCCTTAAATCATTACTTCTGTCATGTCTTTCATGAGTAAGGGACAAGATGCAAATTGCTAAAAATGTTTCATATTAAGTTGACAGGTTAACAGCTTAATTACTTACAAAGGCATATTATTAATACAAATGAATGGAAACTTTCTACAGTTCCAGTAGCTTTTGTACTAGCTTTTAGTGCAAATTTTTCTCTGACATTTGCATCACAGATCTCAACATTTATATTCTTCTACTGATCTACTGGTGCACAGACAGAGAGCTGCTTCAGATGTAGCGAAAGAAGAGTATCAAAGTGTTGTCTTTCAGACCTGAGAAAGACCCTGGCTGAGTAAAACACAAGTGGTGGCTGTTCCAGATACCTTAATGTAAAAGGAAATAATTTCAAAGTTTTGTGAGAATCTTTTACATTTCAAAACCATATTTGATTATTGTATATAAATATGTAAGAGACCTGCAGAAACGGAGTTTAAAGGAAAGACATGTAAAAAGAATATTCAAAGTAAGAATGATGCCCCCTCCCTTACTCCACACTGAATGTTTGGCCTACAAATCTTGAAACTATGAGTAATGAACACATTTTGCAAATAGGTGGACGAAACTTTGAGGGCACAAGTAGGATACAGTCACTTGTAAGGCATAAAAGTAATCTTCAGTGTTAACAGCAAACACAAACCAGCGTTCCAGTACAAAGACTAGACTAGAAGTGGCTGATGTGGAAAAAAAAAAAGTGTTTTAAACACTATTGAAAATATTAAATTACACTCTGCTTGTTCAGGAGAAAACATACGACCAAATGTATAGGCACCCAAACTTGCTTTGTCATCAAATTCATGAAAATATACAGTCAAATAATGACAGCAACACATAGCATTGGGAATAAGGTATGCATACTAGTAATATCCTGGCAATATGCTAGATCGGGATATCGATGGATTAGAGATGGTCTGCAGTAGGGAAATTACTTTTATTACAGTTAAAAGGAGATTAAATAACCTATTAGACATTTCTTCCAATCCTAATAGTCTTTCACATGTAAAGGTGAAACTTTAGTGAATAGGAAGGACTGATATAGACTGACACATAGCTTAACAAACGTCATTACTATAAAATGGAAAGATATCAATGCCAATGCAAAACCATGACTACAGAAACCATACTCATTTAATAAGGACTGTTTAACCATTTTAAAAGCAATTGATATTAGTGTCAGACAGAAAGTTCAAGCTAAAACCCTAAAAACTTTGGAAAACTCCAAATGCACAGTCATTAAATATTGAGTATTTTCACAGAAAATGATCTTGAAATCTGAATACTACCCTTATTAGCATCATAGCAGTTATGTATGATCTCATTAGCAGAAAGTCTGAATTCAGTCAGACCATATGTTCTTACAAGTCTTATAAAATTGTTTCCTAAATACCTTGTTCAACATTAGAAGATTCTGAAACTAGGTGTCTTCACAGAAAGGCTTTTTTCCCTAAAATGTAGTTTGCACAAAAAGCATCCTGTGTTTCTTCATGAACTTAGCAACTCCTGTGTTTATTGAAGCTGAGGCTTATTTAGCTATGCAGATATAATCCCTGTATTTGGTACATGAACCCAAAGTTTAAACCTGAAGTTTAAATGCTGTGAGGTCCAGATTTGGACTGACTTGACAGGTAGCAGGGTACGTCATCAGAAAGACGTTACGACATTCACCAGAATATCCTATCATCTAAAAAGCAGTTTCTAGCCCTTAACTGGAGATGAAGCAAACCTCAAATACCTGCATGAAGAGTATCTCATTCAGAGAAGCTCGATATTTCATCTACCCTTAAATATTTCCTTGTTGAAACCTGGTTTGGGGTGGGTTTTCTTTCATACACTGGCTGTAGATCCAAACTCAAGTCTGCTTCCTGCCAGCAAAATCTTCTGTTATAGGAACATTAATTTTCCTCCCTTCAGCCACCTACCATTACCCTTGAACACTCTGACCAAGATGTTCGTAAATGCTCACCTTCTCAAAATCGACAAACAAGCCGTCCATACAGTCAGACAGAGCGTACCTACAGCTTTCCCTCTCGTTATTTCCAAGATGGTGAACCAGCATGCAAAACCTCCTTTTAAAGAGGCATTTTCTTTGCAAGATGTTTTGCTGATGCCAGTAGCACCCCTGGGCGTATTAACATGAAAACAAGTGAGGCATTTTAATAACAAGTGCCTTCACACAGTTGCTTTCGTGGCATGCTGATTTCAGAACATACATGGATATTCGGTAGAAACCATGTACAGGCATGAAGTGAACTATAAATGCTGCATTTGGGTTTGAAATTAAAGTCCATCTAAGCTGAAGTACCTCAGACACCTGAGGTGTCAAAAAGCTCTGTGGTAGGCTGAGTAGCGCCTGCACTGCAGATGGGAGGAGGTAGCAAAGATACCAAGCTTCAATCTACCCATCTCCAGCAGTGGTAGCACCGAAGATACAGCAGCACTGACTGCAGCCAGCAACACATCAGCAACATACTGAATGCCCACGCTGATGTGTCTTCATTTATCCTCACTTTTCATCAAGTCCCCAGGGAGTGGTGGGAGAGTTGAAAACCCTTAGCACAGGATTGATTTGAGTGCCTTGTGGAGATAATTGACACATCAATATTGTTATTGTATTGTATTGTAATTTTTTTCTTGTGAAAGAAGGGAAGCAGGACAACAAAACCACACTGGAAGCTACAGTCAAGCTTCCAGCAAATTCAACAAATCAGAAACTGAAAGCTACACTGAGATGAAGAAAATGGGAAAGGGCTATTTAGGAAGTCAAATCTGAAAATCACAATATGGACAGGCAAAAGAGATTTTGAGGATAAGATTTCAAAAAGCAAAGATTTTTTTTTCAAAAGAATATATCAGTAGTAGTGCATCTGCTGAAGAGTTTCTAGAAGTGACAATTGGTCCAAAGGATTGTGCTTTATCAAAGAATTGAAATCAATTATTACAATGTTTGTTAGGTAATAATTAAGGGAGGTAGCATTCAATCTCTTTACAGGAGAAAAATCAGAGCAACTGCTTCAAATGGAAATGCAAACAAGGAAGTTTTAAGATCAGATAAGAGTATATAGTAATATTCCTATAAGATTCCTAAAAGAAATCACATGTGGAAGTACTCTCACTTAAACAGATTTCAGTAGAGATACGTGGATTTTTGAGTTTTCTTCAAGGGATTAATGGAAAACTGGGGAAAGTTCAGACCAGAAAATCTGACTTTTATATCAAGTGAATTGATAAACACTGTAATAAAGAAAGAAGTAACAGACAGGCAAATAAATATAACATAGAAAAGCCTGGACACAAAGTCTCATCCCATGAGGGTATTCAGGCTCTCTGAAAGAGATGATAAATGGGCATGAGGCCATTTCAATTGATCCACTATGCCTCGGTTTCCAATAAGGTTTTGACAAGGTTTCTCACCAAAGGCTCTTAAAAAAATTAAACTGCATGGAACTACAAGGAAGGTCCTTTACAGGATAAATGACTTATTAAAAGGTAGAACGTACAGCATAGCAATAAACAGTCATTTTTCATAACATAGGGAAGTTAAACTGTGGGCCCATATGAATCCTACTCAACATATTTCAGACTGAGGAAGGGAATGAGTAGTGAGGTGACAAAGATTCTTCATGATTCAAAATTGTTCAGGGTACTGAAAATGAAAACTGACTACCACAAGTAGCAGAATGATCTAACAATACTGAAATACGAGACAATCAATCAATGTCACACAAAATTTAAAGTAAAGTATTTGGGGAAAAATGGTCTAAATATATAGATATTTATTAACGTACTCTAAATTATCTCTCAGCATTCAGGAACGATCGTGGACTTACTATGAATAGTTCTATGAAAATGTCAGTTCATGTCTCAGGGGCAATGAACAAGGAAAACAAAATGGTAGGAATCTTTAAGGAAAGGTTAAAAACAATAGCAAAAACATCATTATTCCATTTTATAAAGCCATGGTGTTCCCGCAGCTTGAATACTGCATGCTTTTCTAGGCATTTGTTCTAAAAGGATAGAGCAGCAGAAGAAAACAGGGAAGGACAACTAAATGATCCAAGAAAAAATACAACATCCATAAAAAGATATATCACACAGACTAAAGCTTTCTAAACTTGGAGAACAACAACCAAGGAAAGATAGGAAAGAATCATGCAAAAATAAGGAATGTCATTGCAAAGGACTTCTGAGAAGAAGTTATTCATTCTGCCCCAGTTTGATTTGATGATTCTTAATTTCTGTGTTATCAAGCAGCAGTTTTAAACTAGGAAAAGAAAACAGGTTTATCTTTTTGACCATAATCTATAACTAAAATGTCAAAACCCATTGCCAAGGACACTATGGGAGCCAGCTGTATAAACAGGCCTAGAAAAAAAGCCTCTGCGTAAACAATAGACAAAATAATGGAAGGAATGACCTATAAGAGCCAGAAAGATGCAACTACAAGAGCAGTCTTGATCTGAAAGTCAATAGCCACAGACTGCCAGAAGCTGGGGAAGTGCTGGGAGAGTGTAACTATGTACTTGCTCCCCTCATATGTTCTTTTCACAAAGTTCTGCTCCTGGCCAGTATCAGAAACAAGACAGCTGGACCATTGATCACCCCGAGTAAGAGACATTCTTGTGTTCGTTGTTTGCTAAGTGGTTGGCAATGAGAAACACCGAGAGAACAGGCCTTAGTTTTTGGATCTTCATGCCTTTTTACTGACTTTGTTTGGTTTTGTCTCCCGTCCATTCAAACATTTATATCTCACTCATTTTGTGCTCTGGATCTGCAAAACAGAACACTGTTCTTCTTTGCCCCTTTCACCCATATTGTGATTCCTTCCCAACTGTATTTAGGCCACATATCTCTGAGAAGTTGCACCTTCTCATGCAAAGTCTGAATTTGGCTAAGTATGCTCTGGGCAGCTGGATACGGTCTGGAGGAAAAACTGTCCCCTGGTAATGCAGAGTTTTTAATGGGCCATCTCTCAGGATTACAAAAATCTACTCAGAATTGCTCAGAGTTCAGTGAGGAGTTGGGATCTGCAATTTCTCACACTCCAGTCCTATCAAGGCATTGTAAACCACCCACTTCCTCTGTAATAAGCCTAAACCACTTTGCTCCCACCTCGATCTTCCCTATCCCAACTATCAAATACCAAATATGATTGCACCATGCAAGAAGCAAAGGGATTGAAACCCTGATGGAACCTCTAAATGTAACCAAAGTAATAATTCAAGTTCGCCAAAATGAGGATGTTAAAGTAGTACTCACCTACAAGAGTCTCTGCATGTTGCTATATTTACCTGAAGCAACCCATAAAATACACATATAAAGTACAAAAAGAAGCAGGATAAATATTCTTTTGCATCCTTTGGTGTCTTCCACATGCAAAAAGAATCTTAATCCTGTTGAGGAGACATGCCTGAAAATTGAATTGTAAGTTTGACTCTGCTCCTCTGTATCAATATATATAAGCTTGCACTCTTTACTTGACTGCATGAAGGTGAGGAAATCACGTAGGTCCAGCAGGAACCCAAAAATGTCCACTACAGCATAATACATGCTCATGTACATGGGGAGCAGAGACTCTTTAGTTATCCCAGTGACTTCGGAAACTGCACTGCACTTTCGAATTTTTTTTTTTTAATGCCTAGTTTCAGAGAGGAGAATGACGGTATTTTTTTCCTACCCAGAGAACTTCATCCATTGAAGTTCAGTGAAGGCTCAAACAGAATGACAGAAAATAGAGCTGAAAAAGCAAAAGGATGCCTGTAAAACAGCTGAAGGAAACCCAAGTTCCATCCTTCATGGAATTACTCTTTTTCCTCATTTACCTGAATTTGGTGACAGTGACTGCACCAAGTTTGTAAGCAGCCCTGCCTGGCTTAATAAGAATGCACTGGTAAAAAGAAACACATTCTTCCTCTGGTTTTTATTGCCTGCAAAATGTCATGAGAGTTTCAAATTCAAGCAATCATTCTGAAGGAGAATAGACCATAAAAGCAAGGATTATTGCCTCAGAAATAGCTCTACTTTCCCTACCTTTCATTAACAAGGCAAGAACTTTATGGAAGATACCACAGTGATCGGCATGGTATAAAGGAGAAAGAAACACATATATGATTTGATACCAGAAAAAAATTATTAGGTTTTACACACTGTGCAAGAGAGAGCTAGAAAGACAGGCCTCTCTTCTTTGCAAATAGTGCTCTTAAGTCTATATATGCAAAGATGTAGGACCTGTCTTTCAAATCTAATCTTAACACTTCTATTCTGCATGGAGAAAAATAAATGCAATTAGCAGAGAAAAGTGCAAAAAGTCAAATGTATTCCTGAAAAATGCAGTGTGTAAATTGCATGCAAATGAGCTGTCATTTTCTAAGATCACATCTCCTCCCATTGGAAAAGGAAAACTTCACTCTAGAGCATGCTGTTCACAAGGTGTTTATAAGCTATTAAGGTAAACCGAAAGACATCCTCTTCAAATTCACCTGTTTTTGCTTATGACATACAGCCAAAGACCCACTTTTAAAGCACACACAAAGTTAATTTATTCTTCAGCACAAAGCAGAGAGAAACTCTGGGATGTCTTTGATCATGAAGACATATCTGGTTGTGAAATGCATGCCAGATGCTTATATTCAGATAGACTGTTTTTTTTGGTCCAACTCTCACTAAAACACATTTTCTTAATATTGGACATTTTTATGTCTGTTCTCAAATTCCATTAGAAATTATTTCAAATTTATTGGTGCTAGTTCAGATATTTTCTTTTTACTCTTACGTTATTATGCACATGTCAAAATTATGTCGAACTCGGCTAGACTTCTAATAGGAATTTCTCATCTTATCTACTTTAGAAATGTTTAAATAGAAAGTATTTAAAATCTCAAACTTACAGCACAAGCAGAGACTGCTTAACAGAAAAATACCCCAGCCTCCAATCCCCCATACCTAAGTCATAGTTAATCTTCAATGACAGCAGAAGCTCCAGCCTCCTGAACAACATTGAAAGAAAACTCGAAAGCAAATTGGTACTTTCTGCCTGTTCAAGTAACACACGGTGTCCATTCACAGAGTGATGTGCCATGAAATGATGCAAGAAACTTCCCAAATCAGGACTTCAATTTTTCTCAAAATCAACATTTTTTGGGAATGAATTTCATGGGAACTTTGAAAGATTTGCTTCTGTTTTTGAAACAGAATGAAAATAGTTATTGACATATCAACATTTACCACGGAAAGGAACACAAGCTGAAAACAGCTCTGCCTAGCAATGCAAAACCCTTCAGAGGCTCCTCATGGTCAAACCCAAATTTTAGAAGACATTCAGCATTTGAGCTCATTTAGATCCTGCAGCAGTGAGGGGTGCGAGGCTTTAATGGCTTGAAAAATCTGGGACATGTAGTGCACGGGCCACCATTCTCCATCTGCGCAGCCAGAGTGACAGGAGGGGAATATTCTGAAAAGCAGCACAACTGTGTGAGTAAACTCAGGCAGTATGTTAAAAAGTCACCTGACAGCTAACCTTACAGGATATAAATTAGAGTCCAAATTAGAACCAAATAATGATAAATGTGCAATTCAAAGGCCTAAAAATTCCCCTCTCTTCTCAGGTATGGATTTTATGCTATGTTTTGGGACACAAACATAATATCACTCTCAAATTATCTTCGTTCTGTTTTAAATGTAACATTCCGTTATGTTGATTTAGTTCATCTCTGAGCTGGAATTTAACAGTAGATTAGATCACTTTAGAGCTTTTGTTACTATGGTAACACTGCACTGCAGTTATATTTCTTCACCTCCAATCTTGATTTTGAGGTGACTGGTTATATTTATTCCTGTCCTTTACAGGATCTCCATGTGATGGAAAAGAATTTAGTAGAAGAAAAATGTTAGCGTAAGCTCCCACGATAAGGTGGGCAGTCCATACTGGTTAATTTGTGCTGAAGGTTAAGTATGCTGTGGGTTAAATGCATTCACTTAACTTTTCAGGGCTTTAAGTTCTAAATTATACTAAATTACAGGTGAGTGAAGTTTGTGCTGGTCACCCTTGGATCTCCTCTCTGAATAGCTTAGAAAGAGTGGCACTGCAGAGGTGTTTTGACAAGAGACCAGCTCCAGCTCCTCTGAGACAGGAGAGATTTATCATCCGACACAAAGATGCAGAAAACCAACCAAGCAGCATCAACCAGATCTCACTATATGCTTCACAAAACCTTCTTCCTCATCTAAGCTGAGGTCCTTGCTGCAGAAATTTCCTGCGCATTAGGACTGCAAGACCTGGAGACTGTCCCCATCCCCAGACAGCTCAAGTCCCACATGGAGCTCAAGTGACCTGTGCAGAGGGCTACGACACTACTGCTCTGTGGAAGGTTTCTTCTGTACTTGGCTGCACTGTACCTGGCTTTATTGGCCTATAACAGTGGGCACCTTCCATGAACACTGAGTGTTCACAAAAATATAGATAGGGTTATCAACAAGGCTTGTTAAAAACATCACCTGACACTTCCCACTACAGGCTTTTATTTTATGCTGCTTATAATGGTATTAAACTGAGCTGAAGTTTTAGGACAAGAAGATGCTCATATGAGATGGTTTAAGAGTAGGGGGTTAAATCTTCTCACTCTTCTGCCAAAGGAGAAAGACTTCTCAGCCAAAGTAGCCTGCATACAAATAACCTCCTGTACAAAATTTCCCTTGGGAGGGAGGGCTTTCTCTCAGACAACTGTAAGGAAGTGTAAGGCTATTTTCCTAATAAACTATGACTAATATTGTGGATAGTCCCCTCTACATGTTTATCTGTGCTGATTTTTTCATGGGAAATTTCAAGAAAAATATTTGGGCATTTTCTAGTGTAGAATTACAGAAAAATACACGTTTCTGATATGGATTTTTTGGGGGATGTGTCTTTCTTCACCCTATGAAAATCGAGTCAAATTCTAACAACTCAGGAACCTGTAAAATATATAGGTCACACACAGAGGTAGGACTCTCACATTTGGAAGCTAAACATCTCCAAAATATATCCCCTCTCCCCAGTCACACCAGAACCTCAGCTCTCAACCTCGATTCCCAAGGGAGCGATCAGTCTTGTTCCATCCCCTCCGAGTTCCCAGCTGCATCCAAAAGTGCACGCAAAAACCTTTGCTGCAGACCTCAGGAAAGATTAATTACTTTTTAATTAGGGAACGTATTACATTAGCCGAATTCTAACAGCAGCCACAGGGTGGCGATCATGTTCTGTGAGAGCAAATTAATGGCTTTGGATTGCAAGGTCACTTTGCGCAAATAAACATCATGTACACCCTCTCGAAGGAGATTCTGCTGATTCTTTCTCCTAATGCTGAAGAATTGCAGAATTCATCACATCCCACCTGCATCTGATTTTCTTTACTATAAATCTAAATCCCCCTTGTAGCTTATTTCGTCAGTTGGTCTTATTTTTATTCCCCTCTGTCAGAGTCCAATGAAAATTATTGCATGATATCATGCTAGCATTCATTTCAACCCAGCAATCGCTTTAAGGTTTGCAGGCTACCTCTCATAAAGAAGTCTGATTGAATAGTAACTGGTAAACACCAAACTGCATATCAAGTAGCATAACTCACTCCAGTGGCTCACTAAAGCTGCATTGGACTTGTCCTTGAGGCAATGAAAGTAACTGCTTAATATTTCACCATCTCTTTCATCATTTTTATAACATTTAGTTACCAAAGAACATTAAGTGAAATGTAACATCTGCTTGTCAGAAAAAAATACAGTTTTTTTATTTTTTTACTACTCCTTCCAATGAAATTGATTGAGACATAAAGATGACAGGTATTCACACAGAAATCAGGAGCAATTCCACAGGATCCAGTTACTCTGCCTTAGTACAAAACAGCCAAATAACGAAAATACAGAAATGAATCAGAGCATAATTACAGCCGTGGTTGCATTTAACAGTTAACAGAGGGTGGACTTGCTAAACATCGATCACATTTGTGGGGGAAGGAAAAATTTGTTGGGGAATAAAGTACATTAGCAATTTCTTGCTAAAAAGACATCTTGATTTGCCTGTAACTTGTGTCTTTCTTCACCTGTGTGTCTGGAAATACTCTCAGATCAGACGAGCAGAACTCTTGCCTACTTTGTACAGGAGGAAGTAAGCACAGAAGAAAGGAGAAGAGGTGAATCAGACTCTGCAATATTCAATCTGTCTGTATGTTCACAGGTTTTCCAATTTGGTTTTAAAATAAAAAGATACCAGTACCTAGCTAGGCAAACGAAAGTTTACATATAAAGTAGGCCAGATTGATCTTGATGGAGTGAGAGAACCTGTCTGGAATAAAGATGATTATGCCCTACAGGAAAAAATAAGAATGGGCAGCTTATTTAGGATGCAAATATTTTGACATTTATTCAGCGCTTTACTTGGCAGCAGCAGCAGAAATAGCACATATCCTTCCTGTACCACTTGACAGAGACCTCAGCAGGAAAAGCCAAAACTACTGAAAACATACTGGCTTGCTGTAGTAGCACCGGTCCGAAACCTTTGGCCACAGAATCAGGGTGCCTGGGTTTTCACAACTCTGAAACAACACTCGGTTTGGTTAAATGCGTGCACCACTTGCCAGAGAAGAGTGGGATGTATGTTGCTATGGCAAAATTCTGTTCACTTGGTGGACATACACAATTTTGTCACAAAACTAGGCAAAAAGATCCATCCTTTCCCAGTCTTTGCTTTGAAGCAATGGATTCGCATATTTTATGGCTCTTGGGGAACACCTCTTACAGACAACATTCACAGGTTCTCTCTGTATGCGAATTAAACATTCCAGCAACATAGGTGGAAATTTTCTCCCAAATTGTCTCCCATACTCTATGAAAGCCATAGCACATATCACTACTCTCAAGGTACAAACCAGTCCTGCCATATTAGGTATCATCGTTACTGACTTTCAGCAAGTTAGGAGAGAAAAGGTTGCTGGCCAAGAGAAGAGAAAATTTGTCACTTTGCTACATCTCCAGGAGAGCTCTGACTCACAGGAGGGTCCATCAAGTAGAAGCAGCTAGGAGTAGGAAGCTTGCTAGATGTGGTGGCTGAATCAGCCAGTACAGTCAGGACTGGAAGATCTTTCCAAAAATGCCAGCACAGGAAGGAGCTGAAGGAACATCAGGAAAGGTTGGGCTGAGGAACTGAAAAACAGTTGTTGTGGGCATTTCAGAAGGCATTCATGCATGCATGGAGCACGAGTCATGTGTTAGACCTGCAAGGAAATTCAGTAGAGTAGCTGAGAACCAGAAGAAACGCGAACAAACACAAACAGACATGAATCCGTGGGCAACTATTCTCTTTTGTAAATTAAATTCAGCCTGTTCTCAGAGCGAGTCAGATGCTCTTGAAGAGAAATAATAACATCTCCAGACAGAGGTCTTTAACCATGTAAAGGACTCTGACTTGCTCCTAGGGATAGACAAACATACTTGGCGATTCATTAAGTTGTGGCTGATGTATCAGACATAAGTTCCCTGGGCCTGTGAGCAGAGCTGGACACAGAAATCCTCCCAAGGTGAGGAGGGTGTGAATTGTGGGACTAACAATGAGTAAGCTAACACTGGGAGAAGGGGTCAAGACTTGGCATGCAAAGGAAGATCAGATTCTTACAGCTCACCTCCAGAATAGGGAAGATACAAAATTGAAACTTTGACTCCCATCTAGCAGAACTGATACAGGAGTATGAGTGTCATGCTGCTCCTCCTCCTTCCGTTTGGGAGTGCATCAGTAGCTTTGCACCACTCTGTCATGGCATTTCAAGCAGACAGCACGGTCTTACTGGGAGAATGGAAGCAGCTGCCTGCTCTTGGATACGAGAGACCAGATCTGCAGGGCAAGGCTAAATTGGATGCAACTCTCCCTTAGCAGAGAGAGACAGTGATGCTTTGTGCTTCGCTGCAAAAGACACAGCTTTCTCTCACCAGCACAAGTGTATCTCAGCTATCCCTGTAAAAAAGGTAATGGACTATCTTGTGGATATTACCTTAAGATTGAAAGATGAAGTGTACTTGTGGCTTGTCTCATACAGCTGTCCCCTTGTTAAAAATGGTAGTGACTTGTACTCTCTAGGACTTGGCAGTGAGTTATGTGAAACACATTAGCTATATCACATCTCCCCACGCCCCAAGACAAACACACTCTAGCCAGCAAAGATGATCTGAAGAGAGAGCTGGTAGCTTAGATGTCTGCTGAGTTTTTCTTTCGCTAAGGAAAAGTATGATTTTACTATATAGTAGAGTTGGTTGAAGATCACTACACCCTCCTTAAAAGGCTTTAAATCAAGCAGTTTAATACACCAAAAAGGTACTTGTCTTGTCTTGATCAGGCTTTTGGAACGGGCTAATGAGACCAGACTTGTTGGGAACATCCTTGTACTGAAACCTCAAATTAGGTAACGTATTTCTATAAGAGATTGGCAGCCAGAGCCCATAGCCAGAAGAGAACAGATTCAGACTCAAATTAGCAAAGCACAAATGGAAACTCTGAGGCCTGCTAAGAGGACAAACATTATTTACTATCTGCAGAGAAATAATAAATGATAGCTTTAATAGACGTGTTGAAATTCCTAAACTTTTACGCTGCTTAGGTTTCAGGTGCTTAAATGCAGCACTTTCCCAAGCACAAGGACAAAATCTGCAATTTTCCTAATTGCTTTTGATTTTTTGGAACAGGCCATTCTTTTTCGCTGTAACGTTTTCCTAAGTTCAAGTATACAACAACAACAACAACAACAAAAATGCGTCATCTGTGTTTCGGGTCACAGATGACATTAAGTCCCTCTGCTGACACATTTTGGCTAGATAGATCTGGCTACTTTTACACATATTCCTGATGAATTTTTTGAATTTTACTTTAAAAAGAGAGTAATTCCTTTGAGGAATTAATAGATAATTATGCTTAACATGTCAGAACCTCATCTGGTGAAAAGCAATGGCAGTCAGGATGGCTGTAAGTTGACCAAGCAAAATCCAAGACACTTTACAGAAGTAAAGTAGAAGTAGTCTAACATACCTTTCATTTAAACACATGTTTTTCAGTAGACAAGTAAAATTCTTCTTAACATATATTTGCGTGTAGTCTGTAAACATTCTGTATATTTAATCTATTTTTGCTTTATTAAGGTATAGAAATGAATTTGCCTTCCAATGTTTATTCTGTTCTTAATTCTCTTTCGGTTTTCTACGTTTTTTTTTTGTGTGTACCCTAATCAAGGACACTGAATTTCTATTCATGTTTTGTTCTTCATTTTTTTGTGTCCTTTCAGCTTATTCAAAACAAGGGTGCTGAAGAAAGAAAAAGAGGATTTTTGTAGTAGTCCTTAGATAATAACACAATTTAAAGTGACAGCTGATCACATGATCTAAAAAAAAAATATCTCAAAATCAAAGATAATCTGAATGTTACATATTTGGATTTCTACTGTGAATGTGGCATGCTGATTCGATGATGCTTGTTCTGATCAGTATACTGCTTTCCATGAAGGATCACACTCCACGAATCACGCATCAGAATGTGAAACATTTAGCTTAGAGGCCTATTTATGTAGGAATTAGGCTCAACTAACTAGTGAGAGCTGGTTTTGTCTGTTCATCCCCTGAGTTTCAGAAGTGAAGAGGTTAAGGCAATTTCATGCTGCTTTGTTTCTGACAGCATGAGTCCAGGGGCTGTGAAGTCCATCTGCAGTAAAGCACTTAGCCACAGGCAATGTGATCTTCTTACTTTTTATGCTGCTTAGATGCTCCACAAGAGTGATAATAAGATTAGCTGCAAGAAACTAAACGCTTGACCCTACACTTGTGTTGCTATGTGTTACACACCAGAGAAGTGTTAATTATATGTAGAGATCTGAAGTATCAGACAAAGATGCTCCACCTCTGCGACCAGCTTTTGTTCTTCAATAAATGTGCGCTGTTGTGCCATTGAAAAGAAAGAGATACGTTCTTTAAGAGGAGTATTTTGGGCCCTATCAACTTCTGTATGGAGGTGCCCTGACTTAATGAAACATCCTCTCCTACTGAATTGTAGCAGTGATTCAGTGTCTAAGTTATATGTTTGCTTCACATAAATTACCATGCTTTGAGTTAGACTAATTATTATTATAGTCTTCCTTTAATAATCTTTGAATTCAGACTAAAACTGTATCTCACTATGGTTTTAAAAGAAAACCTCAGTGCCCTAATTTATAGATAAAATCTTTGCCTCCCGCCTACTATTGCCTCCAGGTACAAGCCCTCCCCTCTCTTGCCAGCATCACCTCTCTCCCCCCAGGACTATGATTTTTGGCTTCCACGTCCATGGTGATTTGTTGTGATTGCCCCCAAGGGCCTAATCTTAGCACAACTACTTGCCTTCATGTTCTTTCTCAGGGGCAACAATGTGGGGAAACAGGACATCCATTTTCTTTCAGAAAGCTCTCTATTATTCCGTGTTATGGACAAAGAGTTAAAAGAAAAAGTGCATCATAAAAAAACAATGAATCCACATATACGCTACATTTACCAGCTATCATCATCTATCATCTGTTAGGTATCCTGATATACACAGATACAAATTCAGTTCGCTCTCTTCATTCCAGCCTGTACGTCCTTGTTAGCCTTCACTCACCACACATCAGGACAGGCTCCCAAAGAGCCCTTGCTTGTTTGTCTGGTCTCTTGAACTGAGCAAACCAATAAAAGCTATTTTCTCCTAGAGGAATAGCTTTCACCAGATGACTTGACCCACAGACTGACTTAACTACTCATTTGTCTTCACAGCCAAGAGTAAACAAATAACACAGATATGCACATTACACAGAGCAATGACAACAGCTTTTTTTTTTCCCTATATCTTCTATCCTACATCATTACATTTGCCTCCTTAAGTTGCATAACTTGAGATTAAGACCTTTCATCAAAAACAGTGTCTAGGGTGTTAAAGACTGTCCTTGTGTGCCAGGTTTGTTACGATGTTTTCAACAGTCTTCTGCATTTATACTGAGACGTTCAAAGTACAGCTGAAAGAAACCTGGCTTTCTTTCTGAAAAATGCAAGACTTTGTTGTCATAGTCTGTTCATGTTTGTTTGACATGGGTGAGTTTTAATCTGTCTGAAGTGTGTACAACTGCAAAAACTCAAATCAAAACCACATCTACAGTTCAGGTTTCAGAGAAGCTGCTCACAGAGAGTTGGTGAACAGGATATTCGACAGTCTTTGTCTGAAACTGATGCTGATAATGAAACTCAGAGGTCTGCATATAAGCTTCAGCAGCATTCCTTCTTTCCCATCCTTTCTCCTACACCAGTTTCTTTATTACTAAAACAACAAGAACATCATTTAAGGACACTTACATTGATGCTTTTGTATCAAGTAATGTAGCTGCCTCCTAAATCATCCACTTCAGAGGATATTTCAGTAATAGAGGGTAAGCACTGGTTTACTAAAAGTCTGATGTTCTTTTGGCACATATACTCTGGTGAAAGGAAAGAGACTTCAGTGGCTCTGGAAGCTTCAAGTTCGGCAAATTCAGTGAGTCTTGGTAGCTTATGTGCAACAAAAAACATAGGAGGAGACTCATCCAGAAATCTACTTTTTTTCATATCTGCCATAGGTGCCAACCAATGTAAACCTTCCAGTATAGACCTAGCCTCATATACCCCTGTTTAAATGCAAATAATGTCAGTAAGTCTTCATGCCCTAGGTAGAACTATGTTTCATACAAAAAAGCTTTTATATGTCAATCAGCTAACCTAACTGTTTTGCAGTGAGCATACTTACTTGAGTGCCTTCTCACAAGCAAGCTTTCTCCTGCCCAAACACCTCCATCCAGCAAGCATCAAGAAGTTTCTAAAGTGCCTTTGCTTCCTGAAGCACAGCGTGCCTTGGAAGCTCGAGCAATACATGGACAAGCATAGGTGTGACTAGCAGTAGGGCTACCTACAACCCCAGGCACCAGCTGCTAACCTTCTTGGGAAGGATCAGTTTTGCCAGAAGGATGTGATCCATGAAGCTGCCTCCCATCTGATCAATCTTTTGCAGGATCCTTTTCCCTCCTCTCCTTTCCCTTCAGGTTTTTTCCTGCTTTCCTCTTAATGCATTCCTTTCTTAATGTGGTCTAGAAGAAGGAGGGGAGATGAACCCAGCTGCAACCCTGGAGGTGGTATGCAGTTTACAAAAAGTTATAGCATTAGTACAGACACTGACTGTGCTTTTACTCCTCCTTCAGATACACTGTGCACTGGTGGGAACTAACAGGTGCTTCTTTGGGTCTTACTGAGGCAGAACTCTTACTGGACCAGTGGGATTTTTATCCAAATAATGAAAATATCACAGCAAATTCATGATATTTTATTTCACATGTGGGACTTTCAGAGGTCAGAAGATTTCAGTTACTATAACATATGCGTTGCTGGACCGAAGAGCTCGCACTACGGGGAATAAAAGATTGACATCCAAAAAAGAAGCTTATCTAGGATAAAGAAAAGTTGCTTCACAGAGAACAGACCTGTAAAAATGCTACATTAATACTAAAAATATACACTGGGGGCTACCTTGGCAGCCTAGGTGCACAAAGAGTTTCTACAAAGACAGCCATTTATTTCACTGTATATACCTTACTACGGGGAGTGTGCTATACTCAACTCTATAAAGACTCGCTTTCCTCTTCAGTGCCCCTCTTATGAGCAAGACAGTATTACACTCACGAATGAGTGCACGTTACCTAGCTCAGGGAGTTACATGGCATAGAGAGCCTTCATATGGCTATTTAGTCATAAGTATTATAATCACAGAGCAGCACAAGAGCCTGTGCTTTTGTGATTAATGCATCTGCTGTGAGTCAGTACCATCTTTCAAAGGGCATGCCACAGCAGCCCAGTCTTGACCCAGCTGATAGCTGTCTGGCAGAGCTGGAGTGTAACTGATCTCTGTCCGCACATTGCAGGTACATAACGGAGAAGAGCAATGAGTCTGGTCATATGGCTATGACATATATTCTGTATTTAAATACAGAAAAAAGTGCTTACAACAGATAATGAACAAGGCACTGCCTACATTTTAGTTACTGTAAACAGAACAGGCTATTTATCACTACTTTCCTTAATTTGCTTCAGGAATGTGAACATATTAATCCGTTTGGCATGTTTTGGCCCTTAAGAAACAGGCAGCGAGTTCTGATATGGTCCAGCAATATGCAGCACAAAATGTAGAGCCTGCCAAAGCTACACAGGGACAGAGAATTATTAACATGACCATAAAGGTGCAGCAGCTGGAAGTGGCTCACCACTGTGAACCTGCATAATGGCTCTTTCTTCTATCAATATTCCTAGATCTAGTAAGTGTCTGAAGAAAAGAAAGATCTCATTAAACTGCCACTCAGTAATGCAAAAAGAAAAAAAAAAAGAAAAGAAAAAGAACAAAGGGATAAAGGGAAAAAAAGTATTTTGAGAGTGACTACTTCAGTGCAAAAAGAACTGAACATGGCCAATACCTCTGCTGAACTGCCATGACATTTAGGAGCCATACAGCAACAGACTATCAGCAGATTTTGAAAAATCGTTACTTTAGTCCCGTGGTACAGATATTGACTTTCATCTGTTCTCTCTGTGGGCTAATCCCTCTTGTAATTTTTGTAATCCTCATTCCCGCACCTCACAAGCTTGAATCATGTTTTCTGTGTAGCGGCATGTTATGTCAAATAAAGATATTCAAAAGCTTCTGAAGTCTGGTGAAAGGCCTTACCTTTACCCAGAGTTTCCTAAGTAACACTTAATTTCTCAGAGCAATAATTGCAACACATCTCAGAAAACACTACATTTCAGTGACTGCCTGGTGGGCTGTGGACAGGAGTGAAGAGTTGCCATTCCAGGTAACTAGGGGTAACCGTAAAGGAAAACATCACCATATTTTAGTAAAAAAGGTATTTTTAGACTTGATCGATGAATGATATGACTTGCTCATGTTTTACATTTCTTTCAGAATTTCCACTCTAACCTTATTTTATGTTGCCCATAATTTTCTGATAGTGTCAAGACTCTTCTCCTCCACCCGCAAAGGACATTATGTTTTTAGACATTTTGGGGTTAGCTGAGGAAAAAAGGAAAATTCTTATTCACTCATACAGAAATTTAACACTTCATTCCATTCCATACAAGCAATTTGGTAAGCATGGGAATATACAAACCTCAACTTGCTCACAATTCTTATCCCTTTGGATTACAAGGTGCTCTTACTTTCTTGATCACAAAATACCCCTGACCTGCATCAGTTATTAGATATGTTAGGGCTTTTAAAATAGAAAGTAAGGTTTAAAATCTTCTTTCTGTAATAAAGACATTAACGTGATGAAGATGAAAGATGAGCTCTTTCCTGCTACTACCCCAAGAGTGGTGAGGCAGCACTCCTGTAGAGTCACTGTGCATGAGTGAGAGGAGTAAGTAATTACTGTACCGTTTTTCCTTTCCATCTCCTTTTCCAACTGAATAAAGCAACAAATCATATGATATCATATTCCACCCTTAATAATCAATGTGGAATGATCTGACCAAATATCGTAAAAAAAACCTCTGTTATTTGTAACAGTAACACTATGTATATATATGGAACAGACAAGTAATTAATGTAGTAGTGGGTGGAAAATGCATTGCGTTATTCTGCACTAAGGCAAAAAAATTGACTTACAGGGCATATTTTCTTTATTTTTGTCATTAAAGATACTCAACAATATCAAAGAGAGGTGTGGAGATAACTTTTTGCTCTAAAGAGACTGTTGGCTTTGCAATCAATTGCAAATTTGTCAATGAATTTACACTGCTTGCTTCCAATAATTTGAGATCTGGTGTCTCAGTGTCACAGGAAATCCTCTTGAAAGTGGAAATTTGCTATACAACTGTTTGCCTCTTTAAAACGTTGTGATAAGAATCACTTTGGCCCCATTTTTGACACCCTGTGAAAAGCTAGACCTATTCAACTCATAAACATTTATTACTCACCTGAAAATACACCACTAATAACTCCACTTCAATCTGTCCAAAATTTGTATTCACTATTCATATGTCTCTACTGTCAGACTAAATAATTCATGTATGGATTAATGAACATTAACAGAAGTAACAACTGAGAGTCTAAAGTTACTACACTGAATACAAGAACAAGATTCTGTTCTATTGCCAGGATGTTTGCACAGGTATTTTCATATTTTGATTTCATTTTCCTCCCTGCCTCAATCCCTTGAAATGTAAAATGGAGATTCACGCCTCAATTACTTTACAACAGGAGAATATCCCTAGTGATGACTAATATTTTGTCACAGAGAAAGGCCAGTTATCATTGGCTTAAGCGCTGCTGGTTTGATTTTTTTTTTCATGGAATGGGCATAATTTCTGTGGTCATAAGGAAATGTATGCTGTAAAGGTAAGGCACAGAAATCTCCTAACTTCAAAGAGTGACTGTCCATGTATATCATTAGACTAGTAGCCATGGAGTACCCCCATCTACTGAACAGAAAGCAACAGAACAGTAAATCTCTACCCAGTCCTGTCTCTCAGAAATCCTCTCCTGTATGCTGATGATATTGTATTTACTACCCCTGATTATAGACATGCCAATAAAAAGAGTAGTTGGACCACACACATCTCAATTTGAACAGAATTGATGCATATAGTTACCAAGTTTCATTTCCTACTGTTACACTATAGATAAAATTGTAATTTCAGCTGTCTTGTCTAACCAAATCCCACCTTTAAGCACTTATCTGGCCTTGGCTAGAAAATACTAAAGTGCTGTTATGTGCAAGATGTCGTTTATCTCCTCATCTGCTTCTTGCCCAGCAAACTATCCCTATTTGATTTCATTCATAGTCTAGGGTGAATGTTTTATACTCGTAATTCAGCTGCTGAAAGGCTGGTGTCCCAACTCTGAAGCAGCAGCTTTTAAAACCATTTGTGAAGACTAAGCTTTTCTTAACAACATTATGTTTAATTACTGAAATTCTGAGACAGTTTAATTCTAACCAGCCGTGCAATCTTACCTAACTTTTAAAAGATAGTCCCAGTCTCAAATACATTTTCTTCCTTTGTTCCCAACAGAAAGTACAGCAGTGCAGCCCTGGAGCGTACGTCATGGTATTGCTGTGAAGCCTTTTTCTTTGGATGAAAGTAGGTGAGCAGAACCAACACAACAACTAAGGGCCACTCCCTGCAACCCCAGAAACCGAGGTTCATAGGAGACATACAGAAAAACAGTTGCTGATCCAAGTACGTTAACCACCTGCAGTCTGAGTTTATCAGCCCAGGAGAATACAACAACTTACAGGTGCCTTCTTGGCCAAAATGAATGTATTCATGTTATAGTAGCCAGTCTGTGATATTTCTTTTTGTTAATGTGAGCGCACTTTCAAATTATAAAGTTATTTCACAATTCAAAGCTTAGTGCCTAGAGCTACTTTCTGTGCTATAGAAAGCTACACTGTGATTTTCATGAAGAATAATACCTGTATTGTTTACAGAGCAGGGCTAGAGACAGCTCTGTTCACTACCACCCGCAGGCATTGAAAATTAGAACAAGTACATGCTTAATCATTTACCAGGGAAATGAAACAGCTACAATAACAACAAAAAAGAAAAAAAATAAAGGTTTTACTAGATTTAAATGATGCTATGAGTAATGAAATATGCTACAAGAGTGTAAAACACCAGTTCTTTTTGACCAAGCTCTCTACAAGCAGTTTCTCAAACAAAACCCCTCATTTGCTAGTACAGACCTTTTTGCTTGCTGGCTACTTAGAGGCAGCTGAGAACATCTATTGAGAGTAAATCCAATCACATGTGGAAGCTGAGCTTCTAGCAGATAAACACAAATGAATTTGTCCTGTCCCAGGACAACTGCTGGGATCACCTCCTTTTTAGACAGCACCATTCTGGGGACTCACTAACTGTGTATGGAAAGAGAGGTTGATCTGGGTTTGAAGAACAAGTGCAAATGCTTATAAACTTCAGTGATCAATGACGTATTGGTCAACAGCCTTCTTGAGAGAAAGAATTAGAGGAGAAAAATCTAACCACGAGCTTGTCTCATCCGAGTTTATACGTCATCTCTCAAAGCCCAAACGTTCATGCAAATCTGGGTATACTGCTGTGCGCAGCAATATTGTCTCGGCCTCTTGAGTGATGCTCGCCAAGGGTATAGCCTGCACCACCAGCAACCCCAGCATTTTCCCAACAACAAAACCAGCCAACACAAGCAACACTGCACTGGCATTACAACATCTGCAACAAGACCTTTTGCTGGCATTGCTAAGCAGGTTGGTCTCTTCCTCCAAGTAACTAGCAATAGGATGAGAGAAAATGGCCTCAAGTTGTATCAGGGGAGGTTTAGATTGAATATTAGGAAAAATTTCTTTACTGAAAGAGGGGTCAGGCATTGGAACAGGCTGCCCAGGGAAGTGGTGGAGTCACCATCCCTGGAGGTGTTAAAAAAACATGTAGGTATGGCACTTCAGGACGTGGTCTAACAGGCATGGTGGTGATGGGTTGACTTGATGATCTTAGAGGTCTTTTCCAACCTTAATTCTATAAGCAGTGGGGATATTTTTGCAAAAGAGATGAAACAACAAAACTGGCACTGTTCTCCAGCTCCAGTCTTATTCGTCTGGTCTACTTGACCAAACTAATTTTAGTGCTCCCCACAGGAGCAGACACTGGGTGTCTTGCCTTCTTGCCACATGCAAACACCAACATTAAAGAATCCAAAGCAAGGCCTTCCTCTTTCTCATCCCGTCCTTCCTAGGCACTCATGCCCACATGGAAGCAGGACTTCCACTGTCATGCCCTCTACGTTCACATAAGTCTAACAGCAGATACAGGATTGCTAACAGACACAGACCATCATCTTTGCTTAGGCCTTCACAACTACCTCTTCTGTTCAAGAGGCAAAATAAAAATTACATGTTTCTAGCCAAAAGAATAAGAAAGAAAGGAAAAACCTAGTAGAATTTATGTATAATGTGACACAAGCATACTTGGAGACAAGGAGTGCTTTTTTTTTTTCCTGTTGAATAAAAGCCTCTGTACTTTGTCTCAAGTGGGCATCCAAATATTGGGCTGCCCCAAAACTTCTTGTCGTTTATATATTGTGTATGAAATATTTTGTATATTTTGCCTTCAGCATTCTCTGAGCTACTCGCATTTTGCCATTGGGAAGCAGCAGCAGTTTATGGTAAGAGGTCCCCACAGTAGTTAACCTAGTTTAGGGAGTTAATGCTGCAATTGTACGAGGGGGGGAAAAAAAGTGCTCAAAAGAGACCTGATTTTCATTTTCCTTGGGTCAGGTGGTTTACCAGAAAAAAGTTTTTCTTCACCTGGTTTCATACCAAAAAAATGCAAAAATCTCTGCATTACTGAAGCACGCATCGGGTCAAAAAAAAAAGCTTTCTGAGAACTACGTGAGTTTGTGGTGATAAATGGATCAGTTTGTGTTCAGTCAGGATCTGCACCCAGCTGCTACAGCTTCAGCACATTTAGGGAACAAAAAAAGAAAATACATATAATGCAGCCAAATAAAGGGCACTAAAAGCCCTCCTTATTTCCTATGAGAAAGTAAGAGCTTACAGGGGTAAAAACAAATTAGGTAAAAATTAATAGTTTTTTTAATTCTAACAAGTAAGCATATCACCCAGAGCTAGATAAACTGCTCAAAAGGAAAAAAAGAAAGAAAAAAAAAAAAACCCAAACCCTATGATTTTTGTTTTTCAGTAGCTGGGAATACTAATGCAAGTGCTCAAGGCAAATACATTAATCCCCCCCGGCTATGCAGAAATAAAATGTTATGTTCAGCACTGCTTTCTTCAATGCCATTTTAACAAGGGTTTTTTTTTCCAGCAGGTTCCTCTCAACAATAAAATTTAATTTCATATAAATAACAAAATAATACCCTAAACAAAACCCAACAAAGGCGGACGTTAATTAGAAAGAATTCATGTCCTGGCTTTGCGATAGATTACACATTCCTACAGTTTAAATCACAGATTTGACTTTTTCTTTGTGTTCATAGTCACCAGTGAGGTGCTTGGAGTTCAGTGATGCTGAAACAGGAGGGCCCATGCACAACCACAATGCAGGCTTTTCCCCTCAGCTGTGGTGGAAAGTAATCTGGCTTGTGCACGGGCGTAGGAAATGACAGTCTACCAGCAGTGCAATTGTAAGCATAACAACAAAACAGAAATGCCCTATAAAGTCATGCCTGCATGCAAAAGAGTCGATTTAATTGGCACTCTGATAAACTTGCTTTAACTGAGAAATAATAAACAGAAAAGAGTGTCCTAGAGAAAAGGGGCAGCAGGGTTAAGGAATAAAGGTGTTTGAGTCCCTTCTTGTTTAGAAACACCTGCAATGCTAACAGTGGCCTTCTCAGTATTGTTGGAGGATGCTAATGTTTCCAGTACAGGTAATGATATCAATTTTCAGTGCAAAGGCAAGTAATCATAACGCATTTTTCCCACGCATTTCTCAGTCACTAGAGTCAAGCAGAAGTTAAACCAGGTCTAATCAGCTATCACTTCTCTGTTATTTGAGTTTGACTTGCATGAAGTTTCTCATGTAGACGAGAAGATGGAACACATTACAACAATTTGCCCAACAGTTTTCTAAATGCAAGATGAAGCAAAGAAAAACAAACAAACCAAGAAAGAACCCTGCAAAATGCTTCCCATGTTTTCTTTAGCAAAGTAAGGTTGCAGACATGCAGCGTCTCTCCCTTTATTTATGTGCCATAGGACTCAGGAGATTTCCACAAGATATAAATCAGATTTGTTTTTTCAGAAACCTAGAATAAAGATCAATGCTCTAGATCTTTTTAAACCTCATACCTTCTGTAAGCCTATCCAGACATACAAACTGGAACTAAAACCCTTCCTTGTGTTGTACGTCATTCATTCTCCATTCCAGTATGATTACAAACCACCTCTAATTTACCGTAAAGAAGTTACTAGAAACACATAGCGCATCAATGAGTCTTGTGTTAGTGTGGTTTTTAAAAACACATCCATGCTTTCAAAAGTGCAGAGAGAAATAGGGACAGACGAAACCTCTTGATGGCAAACTGAAGACGGGCGCTCTTTGAAAAACCTTGATTTAATATATTTCCTGCAGATCAGTAAGTGCGGGTAAAACATCTGACATCAAACAAGCCATGAATGGGGAAAGTTCCAGTGGCTGAACACCGTTACAAACTTAAAGCCGTGCCGCATTTGATAGGAATGTTCTTTTTTCCTGCTTTCTGCAGAAATCCTGTGAGCAACTGTGAGTCTCTACTGATGTCAACCATATTCCGGGCAAGGGAGCAGGTATGCGGCGGTGAGGAAACCACCCCGGTGAGACTGATTGAAAAAAAACTTCTGAGGACCTTATGAGCTCCAGGTCCCTCTCGACTGAAGAGAAATGTCTCTGTGCAGTGGCAGACAGGCACCAGCTCCGTGGGGTGCCTGTTGACCCAACAGCACAATCAAGGCAGAGCCTCCACTTTCAAAAAAATACCATTAAAAAAAGAAAAGTTTTGTCTGTCATCATTGCAAACAAGCTTGAAAATATGAACTGGGACAGTCTGAAGCTATTACCTGCCCTGTGCCTGCAGAGACTTGGTGAAAAAAATGCCCCCAAATCCACCTGTGTATCACACACTTTTCCAAAACAACAGTACAGGAACAATGTCTGTGATGGGAGCGAGGGGGGGAAAAAAGCACAAGAGAATCACAAATCACACGTGGTGCTGAGGGGTGTGCAGGGTTCTCCCTGGGGTCTGTCCCTGTCCTGCTCTCCTCCCTGGAACTGGGGCTTACTCCACCCCCAGCATCCCCTCAGGACCAGGAACTGACTAGAAGTGTTACAAAAGAAAAACAAAACAAAAAATCCTTTACTTTTGCTGAGCCACTCTCCATCATCTTTGAGAGGTCCTGGAGGACAGGAGAGGTGCCCGAGGACTGGAGAAAGGCCAATGTCACTCCAATCTTCAAAAAGGGCAAGAAGGAGGAC
>Ga0065711_1029266_pt1 | contig 36898 bp, 22 predicted proteins | sample Hoacrofraction12_FD_59098 | JGI IMG/M metagenome (GOLD analysis project Ga0065711, IMG submission 59098) | Hoatzin crop microbial communities from Cojedes, Venezuela - Epithelial fraction 12 v2 (version 2) | ecosystem: Host-associated > Birds > Digestive system > Esophagus > Crop | place... | reverse complement strand
AGACCCGCCTGGACAAGGTCCTGTGCAGCCTGCTGTAGGTGACCCTGCTTCGGCAGGAGGGTTGGACTAGATGACCCACAGAGGTCCCTTCCAACCCCTACTATTCTGTGATTCTGTGATTCTGTGATTAGAGTACCAATTAGATTTGTGATGTCAAGAGAAACAATGATGAAAGTTTCCATTTCAAATAGGCAATAGAAAGGTCTGAAGAGAAAATTGGGAATTGTCACTTCATAGATAAAACTAATGTCATTTGAAAAGAGTGTAATACTGTCTATAACTAAAAAGGCAAGACCTTTCTTGAAATGTTTGATGTAATTCAAATGTTTGGTACAGAATACTTACAGCTAACACTTCAACCGGTTAGCCTTAAACACAGAAAGTAATAGCAATTTTCAGACGCTATTGTTTATCAACAAATGAGCAGTTCATGAATGGATATGTTATGTGATATTGAAAATGCAAAAGTAATATGATGACTGTATGGAATCATAGAATCATAGAATCTTTTGGGTTGAAAAAGACCCTTAAGATCACCGAGTCCAACCATTAACCTAACATGGCGAAGTCCACCACTAAACGATGTCCCTAAGCTCCCTATCTGTATGTTTTTTAAATACCTCCAAGAATGGTGCCTCAACCACTTCCCTGGGCAGCCTGTTCCAACACTTTACAACTCTTGCAGTGAAGATATTTTTCCTAATATCTAATCTAAACCTCTCCTGGCACAATCTGAGGCCATTTCCTCTTGTCCTATTGCTTGTTACTTGGGAAAAGAGACCTACAGCCACCTTGCTACAAGCTATTTTCAGGTCATTGTAGAGAGCAATAAGGTCTCCCCTCTGCCTCCTCTTCTCCAGACTAAACAGCCCCAGTTCCCTCAGCCGCTCCTCACAGGACTTGATCTCCAGATCATTCTCCAGCTTCGTTGCCCTTCTCTGAACACGCTCCAGCACCTCAATGTCCTGCTTGTACTGAGGGGCCCGAAACCGAACACGTTATTTGAGGTGCAGCCTCACCAGTTCTGAGTACAAGGGGATGATCTCTGTCCTACTCCTGCTGGCCACTCTATTCCTGATACCATCCAGGAAGCTGTTGGCCTGCTTGGCCAGCTGGGCACACTGCTGGTTCATGTTCTGCCAGCTGTCAACCGGCGCTGCCAGGTCCTTTTCTACTGGGCAGATTTTACAGCCACTCCTCCCCAAGCCTGGGGTTGTTGTGACCCAAGTGCAGGACCTGGCACTTTGCCTTGTCAAATCCCATACAGTTGGCCTCAGCCCATTGATCCAGCCTGTCCACATATTCTGTAATAAATGACATGAATAATAAGAGATGATAATTTGAATATTTCTGTATACATGTTACATACATTTACTGTGCTGTAAAATTAATGACATTAATATATTAATGGTAAATAATGGTATTTTCTTATAAAGTGTGACTTAGTTTCCATGTGGTAATGGTAAAAAAAGGATTTTTTCAGATGGTACTGAGTAAAGCAGCTATAATTCTTTCACTAATCTCTCAGTCTTTGTGAGCGCTGTAATGATTTACACCAAAGAGTTGCTGTAAAACTTGAATGGGGCTGTCCTCCTTTTAAGGGCTGCGAGATAAATGGTTGAATTAAAAAATGAAGGACTGGAAAGTTATCATGGGTTTTTTCCTTTTTTAAATTTTATATTCAGGTGGAATGCAAGTAGATCACATAATGTTTGAATCTTTAAGGCATTATGCTCATATGGATTGAAGTCTTTGACTACCTACAATATCATTTGTCCTCCTGCAAGCTGTAATTCAATTTGTAATAGCTGGGCCATCTTTGCTGATTTGTCCCATGTAAACGTTGAAGAAAAGAGTAACCCCAGTTCTGAACTTCTGCTTCTCCTTTGTTTTCTCTGGTGGGTAAATGCTACAAAAACATTTATGCATGGTTATATATTGGTACCCATGAATAGCAGAGTTAAGATCAATGAATGACTCTTCTGGTTAATGTTGTCACTCATCTACAGTTATGAAGTCATAAATTTCTTAACCTTCCTTCTTCACAAAGGTTTCCTGCAGTATGCCTGGATGACTGTGGGTCAAACACAGTGTGAGTTTTACTGTGAATATTGATCAGCAAGTGGGAAGACTATATATATATATATATACCAATTCATATCTAGCATATTGTGTGAAGGGTGCTTACACAAATTAGTGAAGACAGAAATACTCTGTTTTGCTATAAAGAGTTCTTGGTGGTTTAGAAATTTCACAGAGTCTTCTTAATACCTTTAAATATTGTTTACGGATTTGTAACACAGCCTAGTCGCTTCTTCTGTATTTACAGTTCTCTGCAATTTATTGATGTCAGATCTCTATTTTGTGCAGGCATGTGTTTGTGCATCTTTTAGTGAGGTGTTCTTTTTTGGTTATTATAAATGTTATCAGTATATTTTTTTAAATGACTTTGTTAAATACTGAGCAGTGCTACACTCTCTTCCCATTTCACAGAAAATCAGGTTAAATGCAGTTAGCTACAAATTTTCAGTGACAATAATACTCTCCGCTGTGTAGATGTTAGAGAATGGAGTCAATAGCTTACCAACTCTTTCAGTCACCTTGGTCGTATCTGACATCCCAGAAGCTAGTGAGGGTTAAGCCCTATGATGCTTTCCCTGTCAATCTACAGCAAACCCCTGTTTGCTCTGAAGTGTTCAGAATCCAGCCCTGGAGTTATGACACTCTTGCAGACAGTAAAGCAGGAATGACTTCTTGCGCCATTCCTTTCCTCAGGAACCAGGTAAAAATTTGGAAACTTTTGGTTTAGGGTAATGCGGCCAATAACGGAAATTGCAGCTCAAGAGGGTGTCTAAAGGGAACTGCATTCATCATATTGCAGGTTTGAGTGAGAAAGCCTGGGCTGAAATCCACTGAAATCTAATGGAGAAGAAAATTGTACTCTGTGGGATCTGACAATATTTTCTCCAAACTACTGATTCCATCTCCAGTCTATAGGAGTGAGATATCTTGCAATTTTGCTGGAGTAGCTGCTTTCTTTTACTGCAAGCTAAGAGCTAGGCAGGTTTTACTACAACAGTAATTCAAGTTTTTTTATTTGTTTCCAACTTTTGCGTGTGACACAATGTTATCATGCGAAGTGATGAACTAAAAAACCACATTTAGCAATTCCAGTATTGCATCTACCTACCCACAGGGCCCTAGAATACTGCAGTGTAAGATGACCCTCTCCAGATGAATCACAGTTTGAGCTTTCTCCACAACATTTCACAGAGCAACTCTGACTGTCAGATGAGGATTTACCGTTAAAAAATGTTAGATAAGGATCCATCTTTCTAACCCCAATTGAATCAAGAGGTGGTCTGGAGTCACTTCAACATAAGTGAGCACCTTAATTGGACCCAGGAAGAATTTGGCCCCATCATCTCATGGCATTGGTGTAGACCACCAACAGTCTAATCCACTACATATGAGTTTTAATCACATTTGCTTTATAGATAAGATGTAATTCTACCAGAGATAGTCACATGCTCCAGTGCATTGTAAATGGGCTATGATACACTTTTGCCAAATTGTGAAAGTACATAATGGGATATGAAAGTAAATAATTGGATTATCATATTTTCAAAATTATATGCAGTAGTGACTTCTTAGTTATCGAGGTTTTTTGAGCTTTCCACATTCAAAGCACAGTGCAGGCACTAAAAAGACCATTAAAATTTTATGCTTCGTTTGTAAAATGGTGGAAATTTCCTAAGATTCAAATGCAGTGCACAAACACAAAATATAGCCTTTGTGATAACCTGTCCTGTAGCTACAGTGGTATCATATTCACAGAATAGGAATTTAATTACTGCACTAAGTACAAGGCATTAACAGATCCACTGCTGACCATCAGTTGTCCTGGAAAAACACTTAATAATATTTTTTTCTTAAGATTAATTAATTTTTATTGGACCAAAACTCCAGGAAATCTTTCTGGAAAAAATAGTATGGTAAGATCTTTTGTAATGTCCTACATACTGCTGATGAAGACAACTCAGCTCATTTTTGAACACAGCTCAGAAATACAGTATGGGAAGATAACAAACTATTACTGCAGATTTATGGTAACTATTAGCCATTTTTAAGGATAGTTGTAGGGAAGAACTAGGTTTCTTTAAGACATTGCATAGCTAAGACAGTAGCTTTCCAAGTACGCAAGAGACAAAGGACGTATTTTAGCCAGGGCGTTGTTTAGTGAAAGCGTTCCAGAGAAACAGAGTTTAACAGGAGGAAAACCATCCCAGAAAGGACAAAACTGAGCTTAGTCCTTGCTCTCTGCTGGCTGCTCTTTGTCAAGATTTTGTTCTAACTTGTGGAGAGAAAATCTTTACAAGTGGGCAGCTGTAAAGTTGCTTAAACATCTTAAACTTTTACAGGGAAACTGAAGACTTTCTCATTTTTCCATGCTGTACATGTCCACGGATTGCATTTTGACTCAGAAGCTATACTTTCAGTGCACACGCAAGTTTGTGCTAAATGTGCATTCAGGCTTTAGGCAACTCATATTTTTCTAAGGAGTCTCTTGCTCCTTAAACACCCTCTATAGCTCGGGATGCAGCACAGAAACCTAACAGTCACATGGATTGCCTAAGATGTATTTTTGTGAGGGAAGCTTCTAACAGAAATGGTCTCGTGGGCTTTTATGCCCTTGCCCTTTGCACCTTCCCTTCCACCCAGCAACATGAGGCATTCTGGTACGTATTTTGGAGTTGCAGAGCAGAGGTCCTTGTTGCCTCTGGGAGAAGGGCAATTCTTCGCTGTGAACAGCCCCTGTCCACTCTGCCCCACGTTAACATCAGCATTCAGAGCGATGCAAACTCCCTGAATTTTATGGCAGGAAAACCTTTACCTTGCTTCGCCACTGCTGGCCTGCGTGTGACTGACTTGGGTTTCGGTCTGCGGGATCTGCTGCTAGGACCACACAGGAATAATCCATATTTATGATGAGGTGAGGCATGCCTGGGATTTCGGAAGTCTGCCCTCACCAGAACAACCCCACTGAAAGCAGCAGTGTTGCAAAACCAGCGCTGAGGGTAGGAACTGCCATGTTAGTTTTCAGCAGCAACAGTAAGGGAAATCCCATAGACGTATCCTTTCCAGTGTATTATATTGTGGTGATCCAGTGCGGTGATCCAGTACTGTGCCTCTGCTCAGAAAAATCACATGGTGGTTTCAGTGGAAGAGAGTCCAGGTGGAAGCTGCAGAACTGGACCTTGTTTCTGTTGGTTCAGGTACATATCTGCGACCTGTAAATGAAAGATCAGTTCTCTGAACACATAAGGAAAGAATTACAACAGGCTATACTGATACTTGTAATTGAATTTTGAAAAAGTATGTTCTTAAAAGTTTGAACATCCATCCTGTTGGAAAAGGGCTCAGGAACTAACATCTCCCAGACGCGTAACGTAAACTGAATGAATGAAAGTTGTGGCAAATCATAACTCTAAAGCTCGTCAGCTCCTCCTACTATTTTAATGACCATTAAAAGGCACATCTGAGATAAGGACACACTCATTAAGGACTGAGATCTGTTACCTTTAAAAATTACCAGGGTGTCACACTGTAACTACAGAAGCACTTTGTAGACTCCTTGACTAAGTAGGGCTGGATTCTGCACTTGTGCTGCAGTGGGGCAGTGTGAGGAAACAGCACAGGCTGAATCCCTGTGTAATATTACAAACTTCATAGATTAAGCTTTGCTGTGTTGCAGCCATTATAATAGCTTGACTTTTTGGTTTCAGGATATGAATTAACCAGTTCTCCAAGCACATGGGATTAAGTTATTGCCAAGAAGTGGTGACAAAACTGAAGACAGATCTTTGCTGCCAGGCTCCAGGAGCAGGCCTGTGGCCGTGAGAGGCACATGGTTTGGTCCAGTGCTTGCTGCCCAGGAGCCTGTGGAAACAGGTGTCAGGACTAGTCTACTAGTCTGTACCAGAACCGCACACGGGTGCAAATTACTTCCTCGGGGAATATTGGCCAGGTCATCGTGTATCCTAATACATTTATACTTTCACAAGAGGTACACATAGAGGAGAAACCTTTTCATTTCTGTGTCCAGTAAAAGCGTTAGCACCATGAATGAATCTTTCACAAAAATCAAAGCTGTCCTTTGCTGAGAGTGGCATTTAAGAAATCATACCGGCTGTTGGGAGCTAGCTGCTCGACCCGTGCTTCTCTTCGTAGTCACAGCAAACCTAAAAATTGAACACTTTCCATGTTGCTGTGCCGGGGTGCTGGGGTGCTGGGTGCCGGCTGTCCTCTGCAGGGCCCCAGAGACCTTTTATGTCACAACTCAATCCAGCTGTGCGTTGCAATTTAGAGAAACTGTGGTGCTACATACCCTTGCTGCTGGGTGATGGACGTAGCATCTCCCTGTACCTTCCCTGCAGATTCACAGAGAGACCCTGTATTTAGACTTCCCTTCTGCAGCGGGAGTTCAAACATCTCCAGTCAAACCCAGTTCTACTCTGGAAACAAAAACCCTTTCTGAGTATTTCTAGAAGTTGCTTTAAAAATGGATAGCTGAAGGAGATATTAGATAATGCCTTTGGAACTTTCCACCAAAAAAATCACCAACAAAGATGGAAAAAACAGTGTACTTTCTTAACATATGTTTGCCTGTAAAACTCAAAAATCTTATTTTACAGTGCTGTCAGGAAATAAAAAAGTCTTGTCTGTTTCAGTTGAGTGAAATTTCGAGGAGCTGTGTTGGGCAAAAGCTATTTTTATTGCCTGCTTTTCGTACTTCGTATCCACTGTATTTTTGCGAGTAAGTATTAGACCTAAGGGATGAATTTCTCAACTAGTGTAAATCAGCACAGCTCCATTAATTTGAATAGGGCTATGCTAGTCTGTGCCCGCTGGGGATTAGACTAACCAAAGGCTTAGTAAGCTTTTTAAAGTTAAAGGAACAGGCTTGTTCCGTGTTTAGGCGCTGAGAGAAAAAGGGAGAATTACGGGCACGGGTTGATGTAAACTACAGCTATAAATGACGAACTACAGAATATTCGGGGGCTTAAAGACTAATTGCAGAAAATCTACTAGATTTGTTGAGAAAGCCAGAAAATTACAGCCTGTATACACACAGACATACACATGTATTCCACGATTATTCAGTAGGTGGCAGTTAAAAGCCTGGGTGAGCTCCGCCGTCGCCATTTAAGCGGCACCACCAGCAGAGGCTGGAGCCAGTGCGCCCGTAAAAGCAGAAAGAAAGAGAGGGGCTGCGACCGAGCCGAGGCAGGCGTCACCCAGGGCGCAGGGGCTGGGGAGCAGGCGGGAGCGGAGCCCGCAGCCTCCCGCAGCCTCCGGGCGCACGGCGGGCAGCGGCCGGCGCAGGGGACGGAGCCGCAGCCGCAGCCCCCTCCCGCGATACGGGGGCTCCTTCCTGGTGGAGGGAACCCGGGGCAGAGGGGGTGAACAGCTGGGCCGATGGCAGGGAGGAACTGAAGAGCGTTTGGAGCGTTCGGTTCCCACACAGGTAAATTTTTTTTTTTTCCCTCCCCCGTTGTTTTTCTGCATCACCTCGTACAACAAACGTAGTTTTGCGTTGAGATTAGAGGTCTTCATTTCCTTTGGCCAAAATCCACAGTCCTCACTCAGGCAAAATTTCCACTGAAGTCAATGGAGTTTTGCGTGAGTTGCGACTGCGAGATTTGATCTAAGCGTGTATCTCGTGTAGAGAACATGCTGTAAGCTGGGGCTGATGAGGAAGCCAAAGGATGGTCATATGCATAATGATCAGTTAAAGGACATAATTTATCTGTGTGCTGGGATGCTAGTAATGGCTTCATAACCCTTTTTTTTAAACTGTCTTTCATTAAAACTCTATGTGTTGATTTTTGCCTTAGATTGTACTGCTGCCGCTGCAGTGGTCTAAGGAGAGATAAGTTGTTTTTTTTTAAAACGAAAGCTACATTTTAACTTACGTGATGAAAAAATACAAAAATGTTGAGTCTGAAGAAGGTACTAGCAGGTGTTGCTTTCTTTGAAACAAATGCGACTTTGCAGAATTCCACTGACAGGCAGGGTATATTTTATTTATTCAGTGGATTGTGCCTCTCTCAATTGCATGAAAGGAAATAAATTGTGAAAGGCCATTCTTAAGTATCTGTGAGTGACTGAATACAGATTTCATAATACTTCCTCTCTTGCTATCTTCCCTATGAAATGTGGGATGCTCTGTATGCTGCAGCACTCAGTCACAGCTGGGTGAGCCCAGAACGGAGCAACGAGATTTGATGTATTTTATTTTTAAATCATTTTCTGAATGTCTTCTTTTCATGAGTACCTAGTCACACATGGATACCTATACGCCTGTTTATAAATGCACACACGTATAGGCATGCAATGTGTGCATCCCCATACCTTTCCGTGTGAACAAAGCTGTTGGCACTGATTGCTCTTATATCTCTGCCAGCGTTTACAGTCTACTGTATCTGGAATGTTTGCAGGTCTCACAATTTTAATTCTGGGTCAGATGGCTACCTTGGCTTCCCCTGCCTCCCCCTCCCCTTTTACTTTTCTGACTGATGAACTTCACTCTTGTCCAGGAGCTGCTCCCCCCTCCCCCAGGGTCCAGCTGTGCTTACTAAATGCAGTAGTGCCCAATTCCTGCAGAATGGCATCCATGCCATCATTCAGGGGCTATGAAATGTGGTGTCCCTTCAGATATCATGCTCTCTCTCACGCTGCACACCACATTTCTGAGGCTCTTGCATGGAGAACTGTTCAAACATGAAACAGGTTCAAATACGCAGCTGCAAATCAATGGTCCCATGGAACTAGGGGAGTGATCGCAATGTACAGCTATTTATCTTCATGCTTGGGAAGAGAGAAGTGAGTATAGATGGGCTGTGAATACACTTAGGCTGGAAGGTTTCAAACCATTAGAGCAGGAAGCTTCTGAAATTACTTTCTTGCTGAAATAACAAAGAAAAAGCTCTAAATGCTTTTCATTTGGAACTTGACGGAAGGGATTATGTGAAATGGCAAAGAACTGGATTTGATAATTGAGAAAGTCTCTTTCAGCACTAAATACCATTCTTAGTTTTCACTGGAAGTTGCCTGCACTATAAAGTCTCCTTGCAAATGCGTCAAGGTCTGTGGAAACACAGTTTTCCATACATCTCACATGAGAGCCAAATGAAAGCGTATTTGTCTTCTAGGTTGTGCTGCACTGCTGTTTACACCAGCAGACACGTAAGTCCTGATGGTCATCAGGCTGAATAATACCCTCTTCTCAGAGTGCAGAGCAGAGCTCTTTAAAGATGTTTGGAGTCCAGAGGCACAGCTTCTTCTGGCCAAGTGATCAAGATGGTGTTACACTGGCACTGCAGTTGCTGTAGCACCAGCAAAACCAGTGGATAACGTATAAACTGATAGTGCTGTTCCTGAAGTTGTCAGTAGAGCTGTTTCTAGTTTCCTTTGAGGATCAGCTGGTAACTTTCTTTTGTGCTAAACAATACAGTGGCCCATGTAAAGATCCCACCATCATGTGTGAAAAAGAAAAGACTCACACTTTCATTGTGACAGAGTATGCGCTATTACCTCAAACTTAGCTTATTTTAAAAAACTGCAATAAACAATAGTCTGGTTCAAAGATGTTCCTACAGAACGACCATATACCCTTTTCCTTTACTTATTTCTCTTTATAACCTGATCCTTTTCTTCCTTTTTTACTGTGTTCATTTACATACTACGCTGGATTGCTTTCAGTTTGCAGTGTACCTCAGGAACTACTCTATCATATGTAGTATGCTGTATTTGAATGTTCCAGCTTCTGCACTGCGTGTGAGTTTCACGCCATATGTACACTTAAACTGAAACGGTATTCACTGTAGGAGATTTGGTTTGGTATGTAGGGCTGATTCCAGATGTTTGTTATTTTCATATTAATACTTTGTATTACTAGGCCTAGTTGAGCAATTATCAGTATTACTCAGAGGAAGAAAAAGGGCAGTTTTGTTAAACAGGAATACATAATTTTAGCAATATTATTATCCCTTTTAAATGAAAAATTTCCTTAAACCTACCAGGAACAAAAAATTCTTGGGATTTTTTTTCCGTTTGTTATTACTTACCTTCCATGGAAATAAAGATTTCTGAGTATTAGTGAACAGATACTTTCACTGCGTTCTTATTATTGCAGTAAAGTTAAAATGCACATTAAATTATCTTACTGCTGGAAAGGCAAAGGAAAAGATACACCAAGTGACAATGTAACTGTACATATGAATTGAAAAAGAACATACTTTATTTTGCCTTTTTGAGAAAACAATTATTAATTTATTTTCAGCCACAAAATGTTGGTTACAGTATAATTCTTGAAATGAGCATCAAAGGAAGACAAGAGCAAAGTGTCCAAAAAGTTGTGTCAAGTCTGTGACAAATGCACTTTTTCACTCACGCTGAGGTCAGGAACACCTGCCCTAGAGGAGATAATTTTGAACTGAATGATAGATTTCTGTATCTGAGAAGAAAATCAGTCTCTGACTGTGCGGGGCTGCAGTATGCAATGGCAGCAAAATGCAATCACCCTCACCCTGGCTGCAGGTAATGGTATTGGCTTTAGCTGAGTCTGAATAAGTGTCAGGGAAGTTATGACAGCCTTATAGCATGCTCATTTAAAACATGTATGTAGTAAAACAGCTGTATGAAAACAGCAAATCGATTGCTGGACTGCAGATATTTCCTTCCCAAAATGTCCAGTAGTTCTGACTTAAAACTAATGTGAAGCTAAGAAAAGCGGACTTACCCTCTTTTATTTATTTTCATTTATATTTATTTATGTTTATTTATTTTCATTTATTTTTATTTGGTTTTGTATTCTTCCCTGAAAATCCAGACTGACAGGTTTTATCTGTTCTGAAAAAGTTAGTAGTTTAAATAATCAAATGTTAACTGCCATCAAAAGATAAAATACTGCTGCAAACCCAGCTAAAAACGATTACAGTTTTCCCAATTTGTTCACTCAAACACAAAAATGCTAGCATGTCTTACTGAGAGAGCATTTTTATTTTTCTGTCTTTAGGATATAGTTTTTATATTTTTGTCTACTGCTACAAGGAAAAGAAACATGAAATGAGAATAAACTACTCTAAAAGCTAAACCTACCTATCTTACTTCAGAATAGAAAGTACTGAAAGCTGGGGCAGTGATGAAGATTAGTATGAAATGTCTTTTCTCTTTGAAAATATTTTAAAAATTTCAGTAACAAAAGTATTCAGTTTGTGAATGACCTGAGAAGCAGTTTTGCAAACTTAAGGAAAATACACTTTAAATTAAAAAGAAAATAAATAAATTTTTGCCCCCAAACCAGGTTTTTGTGAGTTGCACATCATAGACAGCAGATAGGTTCTTCAGAACATTTAGAAACTCCTATCAGAAAGCTGTCATTCCTATATCATACCCCACAGTTATACTTTAATTGCTGTTTTTCAACACTTTCTGACTTGCTGAAGATTTTTGGTGGAAGCACAGGCTTCTTACTAGTGCATGGAAGCATACCAACAATGGGATTGCATTACTTAATTACTTGTCAGTGATCCTTCTGGGTCCTGAAACCTGCTGTGTTAACTTATTCACAAGCTATTTCCCAACAAACCAGTTGCAAAAAGTATTCTGTTGACTGGTAGGGTTTTTGGAGGGCTTGCCATGCACAGCTAGGACAGCAAGACAGATACCGATATTCTCAGTTTAAGCCACGTTATTTTGAATGGGGTATTATTTGGGCTGTGGAAGAGTATCAGAAGTGTTCCAGTGGTCAGGATAGCAGTCAAGCTATGCTTTCCAGCCCAGCAAGGAAAATTAATGATAGGAGTTATATTCATAAGAATAAATCAGAAGCACTTAACCTTTAATAATTCTGTGCAAGTAGTCTCAAATTAACATTAAGGAATTGAGGACTAGAGTGGAAAGGCAAAAGGGCCACTGGTGTTTGTGCAGTTTCCTCTGCTGAATGGAAATCAGTCTTCCACAGATGCATGGTTCTTTTGTGTAAATACACACATTTATATGGAACTAGCTTGTTGCCTATGCTGGAATTTTTATCACGAATCTCACAATATATGGAATTTAACATCCAAAACATCTAGAGTCAAATTATTATTTGTGAAATTTTCCTGCTTAGTTTGATTTTTTTTTTTTGATGTTTTGTATGCATATAACTTCCTCCATTCAGGAAAACTTAAAAGCCACACCTTTTTCCATAAGATGCAGAATAAAAGTCATGTATTTTGGCTAGGGGACATCTGGAGAAGCAGATGATGACTACAGCCTGTAAAGTCATAATTAACTGCTAAAAAGAGTATTCTGCTATTAAAAACCAGAGAGACTGAAAGGTCTAACCGAGTCCCCGATCCTGAATTTATATGAGTGACACATTCCAGTTGGTAACCCTACTAGAACTATTGCTCTACCCAAAGGCGTAATGTCCTACATGTTGAAAGGTGAACACACAACACTGTAAGTTGATCTTTCCATCTTTACTCAGGTAAATTAAATTTGTTGAAAATTGAGCAAAAACTACAGTGTTTGCTCTGTTAAACTGGGGAGAAAACTCAAAAAAATCAGTCCTTTAGGGAGTTGAATACAATGCTGTTATCTTGATGTTTTTATTTCTGTGTGTGAATTCACGAATACCTGCCTACATGGACATAAAATCTTCTGAGACTTTTCTTACTGAGTTTTGACTGTAAGCACCTAAAAGATTAAGATACTAGTTTACCAAAATGTGTGACTAGATAAACAAATATTAGTGTAGCTCCATTGAAGTCAACGAAATGTCTAATGTGCTTAAAGCATAGCTGGAATTTAAAGAGGAACTGATTCATTAATTTCTCCTTTTTTAATTTTAAGATTAGGCAGTCCACTAAATAGGAGGTGGCAGCCAGTGGGACAACTGTCCACCCTGGGTAAACTTAGGATATTTTTGCTGTTTCTGCATGAAAGGAATGTCTTTTCATGTGGTAAGTACATTCAATGATGCTGAATCTTATTTTATGGTAATGGTTCATTAGTACATACCCGTTACTCAAGGGTTAGTTCTGAAAGCTCTTGGGCAACAACAGAGCAAATCGTTTAAGCATACTCCTAATTGTAAAGCTCTTTGTTGGATCAGGTCCAGCACCTTCTGCATTTTCTGCAAATGAATCCTCAGCAGAGAAGGGAATCAACGGACCCTTCTGCATCATTTGTTCTCCCATCATCAGTCCTGCCGCCTTCTTCAACAAGCAATGCCACTTTCAATAAACCTAGTTTCAGAAACCCATGCTACGTATTGCCCCTGTAGAAAACTCATCTAATTCTCTCGCTTTTCTTTTTCCAGTTGTTTCTTGCCTAGTGAAACAGTTTCTGCCACAATGTCTGCTGGACATATTTTAGCCCAAGATCTAGTCAAGATTTTCTTACAGTGACAGCTATGTGTTTAGGTGTTTTTGTTTTACCAAGGAATCCATTTGGTGTGATGATTTGTAGGGCTTCAAACAATTTTGAAAAGACATTGTTTTGGATTTTCAACATCTGTGTGAAGAAAATATGATTTGCTAAAGCAGAGCACAGCATCGGTGACCACAGAACAGCATAAGGGCTGAATGTTCTGAGGACAATATTCTACTTCTGTAAATACAGAACAAAACTGTGACAAATTACTCTGAAAGATTCTTATCCTTTCTATTACTCTTCTGTGCTAGGCCAGCAGTGCGAAAGGAATCTGCAAAACTTCTCAGAGAACTTCTCTGAAAAAACTTTTTAAAATTGATGTCCTGGCTTAATATCTAGGCTGTATCTCTAGTGTAGCATGGACATTTGTAACATAGTGAAGAATCTCTCCCAAAATACAAGACACACTTTAGCCAGCATTGACAAAATGGATAAATTTTTATTTTTCTTCCCTTTTTATTTGTTAGATATTTAAAAGCAAACACTAAGATCACCTAGGCCACACTCCCCCAAAGCACACACTTTGTTTGCTGATATTCTGGTCATGCAGGGCAGTTCTAGCTTTCTCCTCTGCCTCAGTCCCATCCAGTTTTGTACAGACTCAGCCACTACTTTCATTTCAGTTAGAAAATTCTAAATGGTTAATTTTATATGCAAATTCAAATATTGTAGAGAGTATAGCTCTAAATCAGAAACTATTTCAATTGCAAGAAATTGAGTTTGTTGTTTGCATTTGTGCTTCCTATGAGTATGATGAATAAGAAGAACGTCTGATTTTGTCTATTATTTCAGAAGATCAAGGAAGTATTACAGCAAGAACAGGGCATCAGAGAAAAACACAGGTTTATGACATGCAACCTTATTTATTTTTTGTTTCCAGAGAAGATGCCATTTTCCCTGTTACTTAGTCTGGTCTGCTTCCTTCTGGCTGATGATATAAAGTTAGCATTGCTTTTCTCTCAAACTATAACTGAGAAAACACTCTCTGTCATTTTCTGCCGTGACCTATTATGCCATCCAGTTTTGTATTGACTCTGAAAATAAATTGGGAACTCCAGAAGCCTCTGTTCATTCAGATCTTTTTTTTGGCCACACTGAGTAACTTCTACAGGGATCTCAATTAAACTCAGGTTAAAAAAAACAGATCAGAAGAATGTACACGATTTAAGCACTTTCTTAAGGGCTTTGTTGAACTGAGACCTACAGTTCGTGCGAACAGTGCCCATCTTCCTTTTCACAGTAACAGCACTTTATATGACACTAACTCACCTGTTTTTCAGTAAACCAGTATGTTTGTGCTTGGCAATTCAGTGCTGGAAATTTTCAAGTAGATTTAATCTTCACTGATCATGCAGTATTGCCGTTATTTTGAAACACCATTCTTCACCATCCTCCAGTGTTAATTGAAATCAATGTTAACATTGGGCAAGATTCAGTGCCCAATTGCATAAACTTTGGTCTTGGAGGGAGTCCTAGTATGAGCTTTTAGACTAATGCAAAAACAAAGCTATTACTATGAAACAAAAGCAAAACTGGTGCTGGAGTCCAAGAAGCTTCTGGAAGCAACCAATTTAACTAATAGCATTTCAGCAGCAGCAGCATAATCACATTTCCTAAAGGAATGAGATGCTTTTCAGACAGTTACCATTACATGGAACAGCTGTGGGCAAAGAATTCTTTTTAGCAATAAAACAAGATACTTAGTTAAAACTGCACTGGAGACAGTGAGAAAACCCAGAGGACTCTTAGGTCAAATGGCTTAATGATCTCTAGCACTGCATAAATACCTTGAGCAAAATACAGTCAATCACTGTCTTCAAATCCCACTTCACACTATTATGTGAAAGACTCTTTTGCATTTCAAGACTTCTTGTTTTTTTTGTAGGGAGAAAGTGTGATCCAAAACACATGACACACCTCCCTATATTTCTGGCTTTTAAAGAAATCTTAAAAGCTGTTACAATTATGAATAAATAATATTTAGCCCAATATTTGTTGTCCAACAATCTCTGGATAGTATCTGCTAACAAAAGTATCAGAAACTTGAATTCAAGTGCAAGGAAGTCACCAGTATATAAACATCTTGAAAACAAGGTGTGATGTCAGAATAACTTACCAAGCTGAAATTTTGATACGGCACAGCAAATTCAGGAAACAGTTTTAGTCTAAATGCATCAAATAGTTCTAACTACCCTCATTAGCACTGTCAATCCATGCATAACTACTCATGCTGATGTGACTTGGCCAGTCATCCTCCTATTTTATAAACATGCAAAGCAAAAAGAGGAGGTATTTTGAATGAATACTTATCTCTGGCCAAGGCTTTCTCAAATATCAATGACACAGGCATTAATAGTATGAAAATATTCTTCTCTGTTGACAAAGATGGCAAAAACAACACATGCATAATGCCACAGCTGACATAAATCAGAAGTGTTACAGCATTTAATCAGTGAAGAAGTCATGATTTATACCAGCTGATCATCAAGAAGCAGAATTTCAAGGAATGTTTTGTACAGTATCAGAATAAAAAAAGCGCTTTCCACGTGGACTAGAACCTCATGTTGTGAGAAAATCTGTTTTAACTGTTACCATTTTGTCTTCAAACATGTCCAACTTTCCATTGATTTGAAAACACCAAAGCAAACAAAGAAAAAGAAAAAAAAATGAGTGAAAAGGTGAGTCTTGCAGTAAAACATGAAAACACCGAAGTAGGAAAATCACCTTTCTTTCAGTCCACATTCATTTGCAGATATGGTGAAAACAGTACTTGAGAAATGCCTGTTCATATACACAACAAGTGAAAACTCCTTGGGGAGCTCGCTTTCCCTCTTTGACATAAATAGTGTGTACCTTTTCCAATTCTGGTGTCGTGAAACGGCCTTTAACCTTACAACCATGCTGAAATCCATCGAATCTGTAAGTACATTTTGTATTATTCTTCACCTTGCACCTCAAAATCAGTGACTGACATGACATTATTTTACCTGAGGAAAAAGAGCTTTCAGGAAATGAATAAGCAGCATCTGACAATTGCTGTGTTACATATCAGACTGATATCTCAGTAGGACATCATAAAACCTCAAGAGCTGGATCAGTAGACGCAATCAAAGCCTCTGACTCCAGACAGCAAAGGTCGTATCAGATAGTTTTATAAAACAAATACTACCTTAAAAGATACGATCTAGCCAAACAATATCAAAGACATTTGCAACCTGTGACATTTCATGGAAGTTTAACAATGCAAACATGATGAAAATCTTTTGCAACAAATCCAAAACTGGAAAGACAGGAGAGTGAGCAATTTTTTCTACACCTACATTCAAGTGCAAACTGGAAGGTCTCACCAGCTGTGAGATTCTAATCTGCTGTTACACTAAGGTGAGTATTCAAATAGATTAACCTCCAGAAGTTACATTTCATCCTCCCTATACTTTATGCCCGTTACAGCATGTGCTATTTGTGGCTTAAATACAAACACGAGGCAAGCCATAAATAGAACTGATGGAAAAGTTAGACCATAAAAAACAATTAAAGGTAGGAGATAACTGTGGAGATCCAGTGGCTACGTACAGGATCAAAGATTTAGTAAATGCTAACGCACCCACGTGTAATTAGTCACCCAAAGAATGTTAAGAGTTTGAACCATCAAGTGCTTAATCTGCAATACGACATACTTTGTTTAACATTTAAAATGCATGTTTTTGTTATAGCTATATAACAAAATAACTGATTTTATATCAAAGTGACTCAGTCCTTCAACCGCATCTTCCTGTTAGAACAGTCCTTCAGTTCTTTTACCTGGCATGTCAGAAACAGACAGGGAAAGAATGCAGAGCAGTGTAAAGGTCTGTAGTTGAGTCTGAACTGGAGGCAGCCTTTTGTCCTGGTGAACAGCCCGTCCAGCTCACTCACAGCAGCTGAGCTAGAGTGGCTAGAGCCTTGTGCTGGCTGAGCATCTGCAGAAAACAGAGCTACGTCAGCAGAGGTGTGTGGACACTCACTGACTTGCTCAGCTTTGCAACCAAACAATTAAAAAATTATGGGTATGGATGTATGTTGTGAAAAGTGCTTTGCCTTTTTAAGTGAGGATAATTTTGTTGAACTGGCACCACAGAGGATAATAGTAATTTTTCACTGATGTAGTTTGTGAAAGTAGCACAGGCAATGAATGAGGCTTTTATACATGCAAATTCCAGAATGTCAGTTCTAAAGTTTAAAAAGCCACTGCTGTTTTCTATGAACAGATCATGAAACAGACAGGTACTCAAAATATGAATCAGAGAGGCTATTGTACACCTGAAATTCAGACTTCTTTAAAGTTACTTTTTCCATACCCATGTTGGCCAGTATATTGAAAGCTGATGAAACAATGTGATGCTTCATTTCATCCTGTTGTATGTTTTAGTTAATGTGTTTTCAGACAAAGAAAAATTAATATGCTAATAGGGAATTATAAAAAGCATTAACAAACACACGGTTTGGAAGGCACAGGGAAGGCACAGTTTGGGGGCACTGAGCAGCAGCCCCTCAAAACCCGTGAAGAAGACAGAGTCAAACTCTTCACAGCAATGGACAGTGGGAGGAAGAGAAACAGCAGGCAGGAATTGAAACACAAGTAGTTCAGAGTAGATAGAAGGGGATAAAATCACTCTGAGGGTAATTTAGCAGTGGAGCACATTGCTCAGAGAGGCTGTGGGAAATATTGGAGGTTTTCAAACCCAGACAGAACAAGAGGACCTTCACAGCTGACCCTACTGTAACCAGCAGGCTGGACCAGAGACCTCCTCGGATCCCTCCCAGCCTGATTGTCCTTTGATTCTATGGTCATTTCTAAAGACAGCCTGCGAAATCTCCCTAAGCAATAGGTGTGCTCTTCTCACCACTGTAAAGTTTTCCTGTTGTCTTATGAGAATCTCTTCTACAGAAAAAGCCCATTAATTCCAGTTTTTTTCTCTATGGATGCACACTTTCCCTCTTTGAAACAGCTTACTATGTATTTGAAGACTCTTACCAGGCCATTTTAGGTTCCCTTAGAAGCTTTTTGGATGTTTAATACTTCACACCATTAAGTGCGACATTTCAATTTCTTCTAACTTTTGAGCAACCATAGGTACCAGTTTTCCTGGAGATTCCTGAGTATGCTTAAAGCACGAAGTTTAATATAGCAGAAGTACACTCAGCTAGCATTTAAAATTTTATTTCTCTATTCCTTGTTTCACTGATTTTCGTAGTAAAAATTTTCATAGTGCATTTTTCCTCATCATCCCATGGTTCCTAGGCTATGTGTTACCTGATCGTGCAACGCTGAAGCTGTTTCTGAGCTGAAATAGCCGTGTCTTTCTCTCTTGCCTTTTTGCTTACGAAAATTATTAAACTACAGTTCTTATGGTAGCTCATTCTGTACAGTCACCCATGACTCTAAGCTCTGCGGCTGTTCTGAATTTGCATGTTTGCAGCTCTTAGGTACAGATTTATTCTCAGTGGACTAGCTTCTTGTTAGCTTCCGCTGTTCTCATTTCTTGCTACCTACTTTGGGGTGTGGTTTTTCTGTTTTCTCAACAGCATGAGCTGCTTGCCCATTTTGCTTGTTCCTCAGAGGAGTTCCCTCTTATAGAAAAATGTACACCACTTTTCTGAGACTACTTTTCTCTCCGTTCCTTGAATTCTGCTGTCAGAGAGAAACAATTTTGCTTCAGTGCCTCAGGATGAACACTTATTTTTCAAGCTTTCCTATATAAAACAGGTCTCTGAGAGTGACAGTGACTGCAGCACAGGAGAGATGGAAGGGGCGAAGCTGCCTTCTGCCTGAAGCCAGGCTGGGTAGACAGAGCTGTGACAGCTCTCCACTTTGCCTCAGGATCAGCATCCTCAGTTGCACTGGTTATTCTGCCTACGGTGTGGCAGATGAGGAAGTATGACTCCTTCATCCAACACACTGTGTAAAGACAGATGTTTCCAGCTTACTCGGACATTAGAATTACGACGGAATGTGATGTTCTGGACAAGAAGGAGAACAAAATCAGGGTATGCTTGAACAGCAAAGTGAAGGCGTTGGTACAGTGTGGGTAGCCATAGCTTTAATCAAACTGGCACCGGCAGCAATGGCATCAAAGATGCAGAAGCACAGAATTCGGTGTGGACTGGAAAGGGGGAGAAGGTCATAGGAGCTCCACTCACATCCTTACGTCTACAGCGTCACTCCTATTCTCCCCGTGCTAGACAGGTAAAGGGTAACTTAAAATCCTGTCCCAGAATGCAATCACTCCTTCTGCTGCAGTGAAGAAACAGCTTGAAGGCTTTTCTTATTCATTAGGAAATCCCTTTGGGCTGTTCTGGATTAACTGCTAACCAGAAACATTGCAACAGGCAAATTCAATCACCTAGCACCATTAGAGCACTTAGATAAGGTTCCCTATTAAATCAACCCGGTTTCCTAAGAACAGATATAGGTGGAGCAAATTTTGCGGTTCGTTCTACATGTACTTTTTATATATGTAGCTTTGGTCTCAAAAGTAACAATACCCTAGACTCTCTTCAGCTTCTAGGGTTCAAGTTTTAATGTTTATTTGCTTAAATCTCACTAAATATAGAAAGAGGCTTGTACATGCTGTGTACCTGATGAGCTGCTACTGATGGAAGAATAAATTCACATTTATTTCAATGAATTCTAAAACAGTTACAGCTTGCAACCCTGTGAAAGCTTTTCCATTTCTGTTACCTAATAATGATGGCGGTATCTGTGGTCCTACTGTTTACAGACTGCAACTGTACACTTACAGTGTAAGTGAACTGACATCAGGGATCACAGAGTTCTGTGACCTTTGATATGTGTGCCAACCTTGACAGTATAAGCCACTCATAAAAGTTGTGAAGACGCCTGCATAACCTTTCTGACAAGTGTAGCATGTCTCCAGCCAAATATAATCTGCTGTGAAATAAAGATTAGAATGAAAAGGCAGACTGAACACAACCAATCTCGGTTTACCAAAATGTACTCTTGGACCTGACATCCAAGTGGAAAACCACACTGAAGTGGGACACACATTCCCAAAGACTTAGAAACAAAGCATACTTGATGCTGTTACTGAAGAAGCTACAAATACATCTTAGATGTCATTCAGGAGCGTTGTCCAGTTGTAGAGGAAATAAATTCCCTAAATACTGAGGAGATGGCATGTTTAGAGTAATTGACTGTATACTGGTGTGTTTCAACAATGATTTGAGGACACTTGTTTTAGAGACAGAAGAGTAATTTATTTTCTGCAATTTATTTGGGCCTGAGCCTTCTTGAAATACCGTTTCCCAGACGCAGCTTTTTATTTCTGGGGAGATTAGTCCAGTAGAAAACATACTGAAACTCACAATGTTAATTTAAAAGAAGTCACAAAGTGATGGTCTTTTGTTACCAGTCCAGGCTGGATTGCAAGTCCTAAATTAGCTGCTGAAATAAAGAATTCTGTAACTCACTACACGTCCTCTTAAATTATTACAACTAGTAAGCCATTCCTTACATCACATTCGTCTTATTGGGAACGATATCACAAAGTGCAGCCTCCAAGGTACCTGTATTAATGTCTGTCTTGTTTTTTTTGTAATTTTCTTTCCTAGATTTTTCCCTCTAGCAGAGCAACAGACACACCGAGAAACATGCCTGAGCAAAGCAACGATTACAGGGTTGTTGTGTTTGGAGCCGGAGGAGTGGGCAAAAGTTCTTTGGTCTTGAGATTTGTGAAGGGCACTTTCAGGGAAAGCTATATCCCTACCATTGAAGACACCTATCGGCAGGTGATCAGCTGTGACAAGAGCATATGCACTTTGCAGATAACCGATACTACAGGGAGCCATCAATTTCCAGCCATGCAACGTCTTTCTATTTCTAAAGGACATGCCTTCATTTTGGTTTACTCTATCACCAGCCGGCAGTCCTTGGAGGAACTCAAACCAATCTATGAACAAATATGTCAGATTAAAGGAGACGTAGAAAGCATTCCAATAATGCTGGTGGGGAACAAAAACGATGAGAACCAAAACCGAGAGGTGGACAGCAGTGAAGGAGAAGCCATGGCTAAGAAGTGGAAATGTGCCTTCATGGAGACCTCTGCCAAGCTGAATCACAACGTGAAAGAGTTATTCCAAGAACTGCTAAACCTAGAGAAACGCAGGACTGTGAGTTTACAAATTGATGGCAAAAAAAGCAAGCAGCAGAAAAGGAAAGAGAAGCTGAAAGGCAAATGTGTGGTGATGTGAAATTGTACTGTCAGAAGTCGTTCATGCAGTCTCACCTGTCTGACAATACCCATATAAAACCTACAGGCAGCAAGCAACCATGCAAGACCCTATTTATTAGTATCTGTTTTAAAACAAATATCTGAAATTTGAAAAAATGAGTTACTGTTGTTACTATGAAAAAAGCCAACGATTAAAACATCATGTACTCTGGCTATCAGCGAAAAAATCGGGAAGTAAAAGAAAGATGGGCCAAGGTATCCAACTTTGTAATTTACTGAAGAAATTTCATCCTAACCATAATGTGAAAGATTTGGAAAATCAGCTTCATATTATTTATGTTTGCATACAACTGCCAGAGGATGCAATGTGTAATGTTAGAATAAAAACAAAGAAATGGCCGTGAAGAAACCTAGAATGTGTAAATGCATGCTGGGTGGTGTTATCACGTCCTTTAAGAATGCTGTGGACAAACAATTCTGTGCAATTTCCATTGCTGACTGGTGGTGCAGTGTGCATAAGGTAGTCTCGGAACTGCCAAATGAAAGAACTATTTCACACTAGAAGGAAGTGTGGGGGTGGCACGGTTAAAAGGAACAGATATCCTCTCTACCCCCCAGCATGAGATTTCTGTCTAGCACGATGAGGTACTTGAACTGAGGGATGAGGAAAAGCCAGCCCCTCTGGAAGAGATGGAGATTGTCTCCTTTTCTGGACCTAGCGCTTGAAGAATGACCTGTGCTTCTGGCCTCAGTATGTTTCAGAAGAGCAGATGTTTGCCTGCAGAGAATGTCAGACTGTATAAAAAAGGTGTACATATGTTAACAGAACGCTTCCACAGGGAAGACTGGCTGGGGAGTCGCCTATAAAATCCTCTATGGGAAAGGCTCAGTTCAAATGCTGCTGTTGGTTAAGTGAACACATGGTGTGATTAGTGAATGAACAGATAGTCTATTGAACTGGTGGTTCAGTTGGAGAGGGGTCAGTCTATTATAGAAAGTTTTTATTCAAATTACCAGATTAGTGGAGTGAAACTTCTTTGCATTGCTATATTCCAATTAGAATGGTTTTGCATTCATGCACTACTAGGTCTATTGCCTTTATATAACCTGAAGGGGTTTATATTCACCATTTAAACTCATGATTTGAACTGCTGTGATTATTTATAGAACCAAATCCTATATATGGAGTTAGGGCCCACATGAGTGTCTTGGACATTTGCTGGGACAAATACTACAGGATTTGGCATAATAAGAGTTGCAGTCATTACTGTGTTACAATGCAATAAAAAGCTCAGAACAGAAAAAATCTGTTTTAAACCACTCTGTCAGGGGAAACTGCTCTTCTCAAAAACTGTAGAAGGGGAAAAAGTGTACAAAATGGGAGCTTTTCTGGATCCCTCTCCAAAGCTTTTTAAAAAAGTAACATGAATGAGTGAAGTATGTATCCTACTGATAACTAAGACCATCTAAGATGAAAGAAGTACATACATTTTTTAAAGGACACATCAAAATTGTATAAGCTACAATTTGCACCTTAGGAACTGCTCTGAAGTAATAAAAACAAACCACCATATTTTTAGTAAATGTTTATGTCAAAATCATAATGTAGGAAATAGCAGTCAAGTGTAAGTAATATTAGTATGCATGCTGTTGCATTATAAATATCTTCTAGGAGCTCTTCAAATGCAGTATTTGCATCAAATATTGTTATCTTATTCCTCTCGTAGTTATTGCCTGCTTACCTTCCACCTTTCAGAAAAAAGTGCAGATATTTCACGGGCAGAGTGATAATACACATTTCTTTGAGCAAGAATTGCTATTAGCACTGTCTAGAAAGGAGCACAAGTTTTGTCGTTCACTCTGAAGAAATTCTGGCACTGTTAAAATCACGCGTAGAACTCCTACTGATTTCAAAGAAGACAATTTTGTGTGTTTACTTCATAGCATTACAACAGAAAATTTGAGAGAGCATGAAAAATAGCTAACACTCTTCCTTAACAATAAATTCCTAGCTCTCACACGATCCTTTTTCTGCATAAATCTCAAAGCACTTTACAAGATGGACAGCATCATTATCTTAGCTTCTCAGGTGGTGAAACCGAGCCACGAAGAGAGGAAGCAACTGCACACAGGTTACCCAGAAGGCTAGCAGCAGACAAAAGCAAATCTCCTCAGTCCCAGTCCAGTACTCGCTCTGTGTTTGGTCAGACTGTCTCTTCACATTCGTAAATAGTTTCTAAAACAGGTAAAGAATCCTGATATGGCTTATATAACTCAGTGCATCTTTTTCTTGTCAGTCAATAGATCAAACAGTATTTCTGGTTCAGGGATGCAAAACATTTAAAAGCACTACATTTAGTAAGACTTTTATAAATGTTTACACATCTAGTCTGTTTGTAAGCAAATGTCTGACAATATTTATCCTCACAGCACTGGATTCCACTAACGAGACTGGAAAATCAAAAGAACGATCACACTTAAGGAGTAACGGGTCACATACAGAGGTCAGCAGTACAGAGGTCTCCCGCTGATGCTAACACACTGGTCCCAAAGGTCATCACGCATGGCACATGCCTAAGGAGCCAGTGTGGAATAATGACAGGAACTCAGAGAACAAAAAGGTCATATAAAGACAAAGATCCCTTTAACATTATTACTTTAACTGGAGGAATTATTTACATGGTAAAGCATCTTGCGGATGTAGGATACAGGGGATCTGAATTACTCAAAATGTTAAGACTGCAAGGACATTATGGGCTGAAATTTGGCCCTGGACTTTTTTTGAATGTGCCTTGTAGCAAAAAAAGAGCAATTGTTTGGTGAAGGTGGAAATAAAACAAGTAGGCTTGAGGACCATTTCCTTTAATTCCCAGTTGATTCCTCACCTGCTACAGAAGCCATGGACTTGCGTATATCAAAGCAAGGCCAGTACAGAAGCAATATTACTCATGGACCACAGATTCGAAAGGGAACACATTTTATACCCTTGCATTGTCATCCTAGTTTGTACTACTAGATTTCTTACATACTTCTGAGCTGGTTTAAAACATTTGTTTTGCTATTACTTATACAATTATATTTTTTTTTTAATACAGGGAAAAAACTGTAAGGTAAATAAAATATACAGCTTTATTACACTTTGTGTTTTATTTGGGAATGTGATATCAGTATAATAAACTCTTTAAAATGTACAGAGAAAATAGGACATATTTAACACATGTAAGATCTGCAGTGAATTTTAGTACCCAGAAAACATGATCTAGACAAAATGACTCTTTACAACGCATGACTTTTATATGTCTATATGAAATATTAAGATATATAGTTATCATGAAAATGTGTTGTTTGCAATTTCATTAGCAAATGTTTTATTCAAAAGCCCTGGATATAAAGTCGTTTGTGCCTACAGGTTTCTATGTTTCTGGTGATGTTCCAAATATACAAAATAAAGTTTTAAATGGAAATACAAGTTTGGAAGAGGCCTTGTTGTACCTGCACTGTGTTTGTTTCATAAGTGTATGAAGTATGTATCTTTTATAAGTTGTAAAGGCAATTCTCTAAATGAAAAAAGATTCTTACGTTTTAGGCAGTGTCCTAAAGTCTTCAGCTGTACAAATCAGACTCCTGAAAAGTCCTGAGAGAACTGCAGAATGCTATCTTGACTAACATTTACCTTTGTTTTATTTTACTGTGGCAAACTGCTACACTTTCAAAGCAATCTACCTTCATAAATCAAAGATTATCAGTGGATGTTTCTTTTGACCATCAAAAAGCAAAATAGTTCTTGAAGTTAGCCTAGTTTTATTATTTGTTTAAAAATAATGACAGATAAAACTTGGTCCTTGTGCAAAATTAAAACTTAGTACATGGATCCTGCTGTTCCTCCTTATTTCTACTGAATTCCTGATGTTTTTGCAAAATTTCCTAGTACTGGATATTGTATTACCACCTGTTGCAAAAAAAGCCAAATATAATACTTTAACACTTCTTGGAATTCAGAAGATGTGTAACAGTTGTTCAGGTAAACACCAATTTCTGTATGCAAGCAATAATTAATACTCAGCATAGGGAGGGATCAACAAACAAGCTTGAATACTAAGGCACATTAGTAGGAATTTGAACCAGTGATGAAATATTGAATATTGAATATAAATTTCATATCATTGTGAAATAATTGGACATGGCAGTCCACAAAGCTTTTTATTTTTAGTAAAAGACACACCAGAACACCTAATAATTCCTGTTACTGGTTTTTTTTTCTTCTAATACACCATCATTTACTATGCTTGGTCCTGATTCTGACACAGCCTGCTGTGGAACAGTGGAGGTACCAAGTGAGTGTCCTGGGGTTTACACAGTACAGTCGGTAATTGTTTTATAGACGTTTGCTGTATCATATTCCACAGAAACACCATCAATATTACAAAATTTGCCTGCCTCTAAATTTTTTGTCATTGGCTGGTACTCGTGCTTCCCACTGGAAAATGCTTTCATTGTTAACACATACGCTCAATTCAAATTTGTGAATATATACTTGTCACGTTTAGTTCACTGACATTTTAACTGGCATTTTAACTGGCATGTCCCACCCACCTTCTATGTACATTTTCTAATTAATCCAGAAGCTGATTTCATGCAGTCGATGGTGTTTAAAGTCCAACTCCACTAAAACTGCCAAGAAGGGGAGAGCAGAGCTTGAACACCTTTGAACATAACTACCTGGGTGGTCATTGTGAAGGATAGAGACTGTTCTCTAACCAGAAGAATAAGGCATCTAGAGAAAGCACTGAGTCTGTTCTGTTTCGTATAGTTTACCTTGGTCAAATACTACTTTTTATAATGAGTCATAGTGTATTTATTGAAAATCATAATGGAACTGAAGCAAAAAGCAGCATTCATTGTTCAGTCAGATGTATTTATTCCTCATTCAGATGCCAAGAAATGGCCCACAATGGATACTACAAGTGCACCTCTATCCTGATGCTCTGAAAGCAGTGGATGATGGTGTCTGACACATGGAAACTGCCATTGTATTTGTATTCATTTCAGTAGAAAAAGCAGGAAGTAAAGAAGCAGAAGAGGTGTTTTTCCATAAAAGATGTATGGCAAATATTTTTTTTTCCTTGTATAAGAGGAGTAGGATCATTTTTCATTAACTTCAAGAGAGACATCGGGAGAGCACTCAGGTGCCAGTCACTCTAACATATATCTGCTTTACAGCAGCTTTTGGTCGGTGCTGTTGCAAAGATCCTTTGCCTCTGGTATTTCCCTTCCTTATTTGGTTCATTTCCTACTGCTGGTTTTCTTAGTCCTTAAAAACAGTCTCTTGGCCTATTTACTAATCTATTCAAGGTTAGGCACTCTTAAAAATCACAATACAACGGCACTGTATGCTTAGGCATATGAATTTAATTCCTGATTTTACCTGTGGGCCACCTGTCCCCTGCTCAGTTGGATCATTGTAATAAAGAGGTAAGACACATACAATTTTGGGGTGGGTAGGGGGGTGTGGGGGGTGGGAAATGGCAAGGTCAGAAGATTTTACATGAATTTCTCAGGAATTTCTGAGATCAGCAAGGACTCCTAAATGCATTTTCAAAACAAGAATCAATGTTCAGTGGTCCTGCTGATCTGTACTAATGAACACTGCTGTTACGGACATCACATCAGTAGGTTACACAAGGAGAGCTGGTGCTGCTCACTCTGTGATCTAGTCAAATCTGTAACTCCTCATGAAAGCAACTCTACACTGGATGGCTAGTTTATGTGCCTGTGTAGGAAAACACACTCTCTAGCCCCAGGTTTTTAGCTCTGTGTTCTTTCTTCTTTAGTCCAGGGGGGTCTCAGTTCTACAAAAATAGAAACTTCTGGCGGGTGTTCAATAACACCATCCAAGCCTTCCTCAGGTTAAGCAGATAGGCACCTGTGGAAAGCATCTGCAAAAAGCAGCAAGGTGACTAAGCAATTACCTCAGCTGAGAAACGGGCAGCAGGGAGGAGGAGGGTGAGAGCCGTCCTCTGTCCCACTGCACGGGAAGAGGCAGGAGTTCTCCACAATGAGAGATGACCTCTACAGCCATGACCGCCCTGCAGCATGAACACCAGGTCCTTTCCTTCCACAGACCTCACACTGATCAAGGCTTGCCTTTTACAATGAAAATAAAAACTGACTGGAACAACAAAGTCTAATATAGCAGCAAGGGAGAGCAAGGTAGTTTTATAGAAGCATGTCTGTAAGTGTCCAGATAGTAATCTTTTTATATGTGGCTCCGTGTGAAGAGCATGTTCACACACCAATGAATGGTGAAGGACTGTGTTAGAAGAAAGATGCAGGATTATGGACAGTGACTTGTCTGGGGATACTGAATATGGAGGGAAGATGATTATGTACAATTTCAGTGGTAATGTTTAGGAAGGATGAAATAAAGGAGGAAAAAAAAGCCAGCTGCATATACTTGGAATTATCCTAATGACAAAATCCATTGGGTCACAGAACAATTACTTAGAGCAAGTAGCAGTCAATATGAACATTATAAAAACAGGTTGGGATAAAAGAAACAGTGTTAAATTCTGCTCTCCCTTTTTGCTGCCAAAACCAGATTTGTCCATGGTTGCTGTCCTGTCTCTTTTCAAAGGTAAAGAATTTAAGGTTGGCCTCATTCTGAAAGTCTGAGCAACACCTGATCTTTGCACGATCTTTTGCTTACCTAGTGGCCAAAGTTGAATGCCATTTTAGAAAAGCCACCAAGTAATCCCACTATGGTAGAGGACCATTTTAACTGATTAATCACTTACTAACAAACACGCCAAATCTATTTGACAAGTCTAGTAATCCGAGGTATACAGTAACTCTCTTAAACCATTCCCATGCAAAAAATAATTTTAAAAAATCCTGTCAGTTACGTAACAGCATGTAAAATATGCCCAGACTGCAGAACTGGAAAATACCATCAAAGCCAGATGGATGCAAACACAAAATTTTATTCCTGGGAGGGGGGAAAAGAATCAGCAATACCTCTGTTTGGCTGCATTCACCACCTCTCCTCTCCCCGGGAAGAGAAGCCAGCCAGGCTGCCTTCGCAGCAGCCAAAGCACTTCCTTGTCTGCTGGAAATGGTTTATAGAGTAGAGAAAAAAAAAGAGCAACTTCTGGCCATTTTTTTTCTCGCCTCCTGTAGAATTAAGTGCTGCTATGTGGGTAGCCTTGTCCCAGGAAGTGGGGAAGAGCAGACCCCGGGGCCAGCACTGCTCCAAGACACGCAACTGGGCTTGAGATTCCCTCTTGTGCGGTAAGCAGGAATGGGGACAGGCAGCAAGGATGATCAGTTCTGCCCTGGCAGACACTGCCCGTGCTGTGATGGTCACAGCAGAGGTGGTGACACTGAAAGCCTCTGATCAACACTTGTGGCTCAGCTAAAAATTTGTGGAAATACAGTTTAGCAAGTACCACAACAGATGCGGGTGCAAATGCCTTGCACAGTAGTGTAGCACCTACTGAAACAAATGAAAACATATCTGCCAATAGTTAACAGGTAGAAAATATGTGTTTACTTAAAATATTTCCTGAACACAAAAGGCACTGCTAGTAGTCACTGATCAAACAAGTGCATCCACAGCCTCACGGTTTCTCCCAGTGATGCCTCTAGTACAGACCAGGTCAAAATCTGTAATGCTGATGACGTGGGATAGGTATATACGGAATGTTAGTCTAGGGGTGTAAGTAAGTGAGATTTGTATGTTGTGGGCTAGTATGGTGATGGGAGGAGATTCAGATAGGATGTGACTCGAAAGTAATACACTTTAGCTTTATTGTATGGCCTCTGTTGGCGTTTTTTTTTTAGCTACAGTTCTGCATCTCTAGAAGTTACCATAGACTGAACAATGTTGGGTCATTTAAGCCACACAACACTGCTTTAAAATTCTTATGGAAGTTAAATTATTTAATTAAAAAAATCAATGTTGCACTGCAGTCAAGAAAGTGTATTATTCTGTATGATATAGATACATAAGATAATGTATTTTAAATGCAAGCTAGTAGTTACAGCAGTACTTTATTGTGATTTCTTTAGCTTGTCATTTGTGTTTCTGTAGAAACTTGAAATCGGTGCTCTTCTACTTGATTTTTTGATGCGAGTTAGTTTAGGATAAGAAACTTTCATATTAGGACTACTTTCAGCAAGAGATTTTTAAAGTGCATTCAATGGCAATTAGAATTTGAAGTTCAGCAGAAAAATTTAAGAGTCATTTGTAGAGACAGTATTAGTCATCTGTTCCCCACACAAATATGTTTTATAATTTGAAATGTCACTAAAATGAGTATTTCAGAACACAAACCAGAAGCTTGAATAGGAACAGCTTTAGCTTCTTGTATTTTAACTTTCAAATACATGGAAGTACGTGCAAGTTCAAGTTTTTCTGAATGTCAGAGATCAAAATAATCCTCAGTTTAGTACTCAATAAATTTGTCCCCATGTTTTCCAGCCTGTTTTCAAGAATGTTGTATTTGATGTGGTAACAGTGGACTTGGTGTGGTAACAAACAGTAGGTTTTTGGAACCTGTGTGTTATATTGCTGATTTTTTTCAATATGGGGAACTAGCAAGCCAAAAGAACCTGTAAGCAAGTTATAAAAGAGGACTTTTAGGAAGTGTTTTCCTTTTTCTAATTCAAACTTTGTTTGATCTGTAGCAAAATCAGTAATACCCCTATGTCCAAATTTCTTATGCATAAAACTGGAACAACTTTTTTGTTCTCGAAGATGCAGGAAACTTACGGAACACATAAAGTGAAAATTTCATTTCTCTGTGTTCTTGTAATACTGTTTTATGAAACTGCTGCCAATTTTTCAAAACCTATAACCTCTCCTAAAATTCCAGCAGAGGGTGACAATCTCCTCCCGATGGACACATCAGAATTTACCCCTTTGGTTCTCTGTTCTCATTTCAACACACTCCAGAGTCAAAATAAAATAACTATCCCTCTAACTTCATTTGCTAAGCAGCTCAGCTGTTGATAATGATTGTAACTCCACCACAGTGATGATACCACTGCAGAAAGACCCACAGGAGTTACGTGGGGAAGTGTGGAAGGATTGTACTCCTAGTCCTCTGCATTGGCTTGAGAAGAAATCCACAGTACCTCCTCAGTTCCTCTGAATTTGGTTGCTTGCAGGTCACATATGCCAGGCTGCAGCACACACCCCTACAGAAGCACAGGCAGTCAGCTGGCAGCTCACACAGAGAGTGCCAGGCATGCACCAGAGCTGGCACGAAGGGCGTTCCCAGCCCAGACAGCTGGTGCCTCTGGCCACAGTTTTCTCCCTAACATCCATCACACACTATCACCCTACTGCTGTTTCGGAGGCTGTAGGCAACTTCCCTTTCACAGGCCTAAGGTAACAGGATTCATCACTGTGGCTACCAGTGTAAACAGTGCCCTAGAGATTAGAAAAATAATTTTTAGCGGTGGAAAGAAAGTTTTGTTTAGCCTCTAAGGTATGACATTATTTATGTATTCTTTGCAGGAGTTTTTAAAAGAAAATGTCTCTGTTGGTTGGTTTTGTCTTTGAAATTTATAGAGGAAAGGCCAAGTTAGATTAAAGCTTTCTTGAGCATTCATTTCAAGACAGCTTTCCCTTGAAAGAAATTTGGAGTTCTCATCTCAGTCTCGAAAGGAACAATGACTTGGTACATAAAACAAGTGACTCCTGCTTTCAGTTACATGATCATCCTTGCTTACTAGCGGCAAGACTAAAGTGACAAAAGGTCTTAATTGCATCACGGTGTGAGAAAGGGACCAAGCAATTGAAGAGTAAAGTTACCTGTGGGGATGATGGTATGTCTGTTGATTTTGCCGTTAATGCCCCATCTGTGGGAAAACTGACGATATTCCCATTAGCCGCTTTGAATTGTAAAGAATAGATGTTCAATCCCTGAGAGAATTTAGGGGGAAAACAGAACAAAGTAAGTTCAACAGTCTCTGGCTTAGATTTGCTTACGGACCAGACAAGTGCACTGAATGACCAGTTGCTCATTTGGTCTCTGATCAAGACTGGCTATTTTGAAATAAATAAATAAGTAGATCCTGCTTCATTTCTCCTATCCTATGACTTCGGCCAGGATTAAAAATAGAAATCCCCCAAATTAGTGGGAATAGCTCATCTTGTCTGATTTTTGGAATATCATGTTTCCATGTAGCAAAAGTAGAATTTCCAGATCTACTGGGAAAGCTTTCAGTGGTTTTTGATACAACCAGACAACTTTCAAAGAGGGACAATGAATGAACCTGAATGGGTGATCTCTGAGTAGAACAGTGACCAATGGCCTTCGATGAAAATTGTCTTCTGAACTTCTTCCCTTTATTTTCTTCTTTATGAATAGTTAAAGGATAAGATATAAGAAATTTCTGCAGATATACAGATATCTTGTTTAAGATGTGTGCAGCATAATGCTTTTTTGTGACTTTTTACATGAGCAGACTGACAAAATTTATGCTATCTAACACACAAGGAAAATCTCACACAAAGACTTGGTTAGGGGTTACAAAGCAGCAAACAGTCAGATGTAATTCAGGTTTGCTGTCTCAGTCTAGGGCTTTCTCTCCAGTGGAGAGAGAGATGGCTTGAAGACCACATCAATATGTAATTATTTTCTCGTTAAAAAAGCAAAGGTGTAGTGTAAATCTGGAGAGATTGCTGGTAAAGTATTATTTGTTCCCTGTTTATGCTGCTCAGATTTCCAAGGAATATTCTTTTTTCTGACACTAATTCTCATAAATTACTTTTTAATTATTTATCTTAACGGACATTTACTTGTATAAGAAAGAAGTTAGGTTGGCAGACTGAGTGGAAGGAAAGCGTCACTATTCGTTCTTCCCAAGTCGTCTGACCAAACAAAGGGAGTGTCTGAAACCTGTTGCTGCCTGCTTGGATTAGATGAACACCAAAAGGAATGTACAATTCATGGCTCCGGAGCCAAAATGCTTGCAGTTATTCTAGTTCCCCTTGGGTTAAAAGCAATAAGTGCATGCATATGAAATACCACCATGAGGCAGGGTTTTGCTTAGAGAACATATTTGAGTACTTTAAGAAACGCCAGCAAAAGAATGGCAAAATGCACCATGTGATGAATAGCTTTACATAGGCAGGAAAGACACCAACGTGCAGAGATTAACAATACAGGAATTCACAAATGAATCGGAGACTCAGACAGAGGAGGTGCACCTGTTCTTGCTCAAATCAGTGACTCTTCCGGATTTGCACAGGTTAAACTAGAAAAAAATCTGACCTAGGAAGTAACACTGGTGGAAATGTATTCAATTCTAAGAGAAATTGTTCATATTTGATGGAATTTTGGGGAAAAGATTTAAACGATTTGTGAATTTGTGGAATGTGAATTAAAGCAGAGAGTTGTCTTCTGAACATGACATTTAAAAATAAACCTGGAACGGAGAGCTTGGGTGAAGAGACTGGGTTGGAAATGTGGGGAACTTTACCTATAAATCATCTGGATTTGAAGGCTGGAGGTACACGATGTCTTCTGGTTATGAATAGTGTGTATGGAATGATTTGAGGATGCCAGCCGAGTTCAAACAGCAAACAGATGTCCACATTTCAAGAGCCATGTTATTTTCATTGGCTTTTTGATTAGGATGAATTCTCTTAACCAATTAACTCCGTTTTTGAAAATCCTGGAAAGTTATATCCTACCTAAAAGCACATACTGCCTGTACAGGAGTAGCAATTTTTTGTATATTAATCTCTCTTTCTCTGATATACATATTCATTCATTTTCTGTTTAATAATAATTAAAAAACCTCTAATCAGAGATTTCTCTGACGTTTGTACATATGGGATGAAAAATAAAGGTTGAATCAGTGGAAAAATGTAGAATAAAATTGGAGCTTATATTTTGCTAAAACTTTCCTCTTTGCAACCAACTATTTTATTTCAAAATCAGAAAATACATTTAAGATTTATCACATAAACTGAGATATGTTGACCAATGGTACTCTTTCCATATGTTAGAATTTTGTAATTGGTATGCATGCATTTTTTGTTTTGTCTTTAATAAAGCTGTATTAATAATTTATAAATGCAAGAACATCTTTAAACAGATAGTACACTAAAACAAGACTCCTTTTCAGTCACTTTCAGTGATAGTAGACCCTCTCAGTTAATGATTGAGGTGGGAAAGTAAGGAGAAAATTGATTCTAAAAACTTAAAATATTATAGTATGATTGCCTACAGCAAATGTGGGAGACCTTGGGAATCCAATGGCTAGCTGAGAAAAGAATACAGCAAGACACTTCAGGCCAGCAAGTCTTGTAAAGGGTTGGTAGCAAATTGTCTTTCTTTTTGTAAAGCAGGGAGTAGAGAAAATTACAGCAAAGGGAGTATTACCGTCTGTAATTACTGCCAATCAACAGGGAAGAAATGATGGAGAGCAATATAGCAGAAGACAGTGACAATGAAAGTGATTGTGAAAGAAGGAAGATTAGCAAAATAGAGACAATGCATTCCTAGGAAGAAGAAGTCAAAAAAAAAGACTTAAATCACCTAGTAAATCCTCAAAAAAACCCCCTATTTCCAGGTTCGGGTCCAGATTAAGAAATGCGCAGACCATTTGAAGAGATCCGGAGAAGAACAATGGGAGTAACAGGACAAGTAGAAAGCCTGATCTGTGCTGAAGAGATGAAAAAATGGTTTAGGCTAGTACAGAAGAGCCATAATAGACTTCAACTATGCTAATAAGTGAAGAAGAGAAGAATAAACTCTGCTGCTCATGCGCTTCTACGAATTTTTGCAGTAGTCTGAGCAGGGCAGCACCCAAAGAGAGACTGAGTGCAGAGTCAGACTGAGACATCGGTATCCTTTTACCCTCACCATAGGTGATGGGTGGGGAAAAACACTCACTGAGAAGAGACAGATGTGTATTAATGACATTGCTGGGATGGCCCTCAGACACATCCTGGAAGTCTGATTTTCTGTTGCATCTGTGATCCCTCACAGTCACTGAGGACAGCTTGTAGTCATCCTGGCACAGATACAAACCAATACCACTCCTCTAATGCATTGTTTTACAACAGGTGTACTGTTACACTAGTCCTACTGCTAGCAGGAAAAATGGTGGCGATGAAATGCATACAGTGTGGTAGCACACGATATACGCAGTAGTTGCGTCAGGATGCAGTAGTAGGTGTATGAAGCAGCAGAAGACACCACCAGGAGGATTACTGGACTTTAAAACAGTGTGATGTAGTGACTGGAAAGCACATTAACTCCAGGTGTTGCAGTTAGTGGTTACGTTTTAGAATATATTTCTGGGGATACATATAATTCTAGTTAAAGGTTGTCACCTTTAGTTGCTGCATATGCTATTTTGATTAATTATGAAGAGGAGTGTCATTATAAATACTGAGCTTAAGAAAGGCACTGGGTATTTTATCTTCTTTTGCTCTTTCAAAATGTTCAGCTGAAGGCCCAGGGGCATTCTCTCCCAGTAGAATTTAGACTTTGCTAAAGATAAAATAGTGAAAGACAGAAAGGCAGCTCTGAGGTGTTGGGGTCGATGTAGCTTGAGAGTTAGCATGACTAGGCCGCTTAAGCAAAACAGCATAACTGAACAGGCTGCTGGAAAAGACAGCTAAGAATCACCATTGAGAAAGTTCTGATAGTGCACATCGTGTGGGTTAGCAAAAACAAGGTGTGTTCAAGGACATGCAGGCAGTCTGTTGCTATTAGCGTTAGTGCATAGTTACCAATCATAAGGGAATGTAGGGAGCGTGAACAGCCCGTGATTTATGTCTGTAGCCTATCCGAATAAGCGTAATCGCGTATACAGATATGGAAAATGTATATAACCACACGAGTGGGAGAATAAAGAATCCAACTGTGCGTCGTATCAATGCGTGTGAGAGTCGTTCCTGTCCTTTCACGGATGCTGAAACTTGGCACAAAGGATGGTGTTTTTAGTGCTCTTTTTTCTCTAAAACAGTTTTCATGTAGTTTTTGCGCTTTTCTATTCTCCTCAATTAAAGAGAAGACTGTTTTTTCCTGGGAGATCCTCATAACAGCTCTTTATTGTTTTTCATCTTCCGTCACCCATTCCTATGCCTAAGCATTCTGGGAAAAGATAATACAGACAAGGTTGCTTTCTTTAGGCGTGATAGTTTCTCTGTTGCTATCATTGTATATATGGCAGAAAAAACTCACCATCTAGCATTTTGTCACGAGTTTTTGTGTTTTACCAAGTAGGATGAACACTCTAAATATTACTTCTTTTACTTCTTCTATTAAAAATACGTGATCCAACAAGAAAAACTGCAACCTAATGTAATCTATCTCTCTTATCGTATCACTTTTTATCTAAAAGTTGACATAAAAAGATTCCAGAGAGTCAAAACGTTAACGTTTGGACACTATAATATTGGGGTTTGTTTGTTCTTTCCTGTGAGCACTACTTAAAAAAAAGACCAGCCTGTTATAAATATTAGGATATATACTTGAAATTTCACATCAGACTGAACAAGGACTTTTTCACAGAATCACGGAATGGTAGGGGTTGGAAGGGACCTCTGTGAGTCATCTAGTCCAACACCCCTGCCAAAGCAGGGTCACCTACAGGCAGGCTGTAGAAGACCTTGTCCAGGTCGGTCGTGAATATCTCCAGAGAAGGAGATTCCACAACCTCCCTGGGCAGCTTGTTCCATGCTCCGTCACCCTCAGAGGGAATAAATTCTTCCTCATGTTCAGACAAAACTTCCTGTGCTTCAGTTTCTGCCCATTGCCCCTTATCCTGTCACTGGGCACTACTGAAAAGAGCTTGGCCCCATCCTCCTGACACCCGCCCTTCAGATAAGTATATATTAGGTCCCCTCGCAGCCTTCTCTTCTTCAGGCTGAACAAGCGCAGCTCCCTCAGCCTTTCCTCATAGGAGAGATGTTCCCGTCCCCTCACCATCCTCGTAGCCCTCCGCTGGACTCTCTCCAGTAGCTCTTCATCTTTCTTGAACTGGGGAGCCCAGAACTGGACACAGTACTCCAGATGAGGCTTCACCAGGGCAGTGTAGAGGGGAAGGAGAACCTCCCTCGTCCTGCTGGCCACACTCTTCTTGATGCACCCCAGGATCCCATTGGCTTTCTTGGCAGCCAGGGCACACTGCTGGCTCATGGTTAACCTGTC
>Ga0065711_1002058_pt1 | contig 36899 bp, 19 predicted proteins | sample Hoacrofraction12_FD_59098 | JGI IMG/M metagenome (GOLD analysis project Ga0065711, IMG submission 59098) | Hoatzin crop microbial communities from Cojedes, Venezuela - Epithelial fraction 12 v2 (version 2) | ecosystem: Host-associated > Birds > Digestive system > Esophagus > Crop | place... | reverse complement strand
GGGAGCCTATAGGAAAGATGGGGACAATCTTTTTAGTAGAGACAGCAGTGACAGGACGAGGGGTAATGGTTTTAAACTAAAACAGGGTAGGTTTAGGCTGGATATAAGGAAGAAATTCTTTCCAATGAGGGTTGTGAAACACTGGAACGGGTTGCCCAGAGAGGTAGTGGAGGCCCCATCCCTGGAAACATTCAAGACCAGATTGGACAGGGCTCTGAGCAACCTGATCTAGTTAGTGGTGTCCCTGGTCGCTGCAGGGGGGTTGGACTAGATGACCTCTAGGGGTCCCTTCCAACCCAAAACTTTCTATGATTCTATGATTCTATGATTCTATGATTCTATGAATATAGTCTAAGGCATAACCTCTTTCCAGAGATTCTTCTATGCAAGCTGGTATTTTTAAAAATATACAGAAAAATTGGACTATTCTGTTAAAGAAATACCTGGTGTGGTGGGTTTACCTTGGCTGGCTGCCAGATGCCCACCCAGCCACTCTCTCACTTTCGCTCCTCAGCAGCATGGTGGGAGAAAATAAGGTGGAAAATCTCTTGGTTCAAGACAAAGGCAGGGAGATCACTTACCAGTTACCATCACGGCCAAAACAGGATCAACTTGGGGAAAATTAATTGCATTTATTGACAATCAAAAAAGACTTAGATAGTGAGAGAAAAAGATAAATTAAAACACCACCTTCCTCCTATTTTTTCTTTAGGGATCCACTTCACTCCTTTGTTCCCAGCTCCTCCACTCCCTTCAGAGCAGCGCAGGGGAATGGGGAATAGGAGGTCAGGTCTGTTCAGAACAGCTCCTCTCTGCTGCTCCTTCCCTTCACACGTTTCCGCTGCTCCATCGTGGGATCTCCAAGGGCAGCAGTTCCTTCAGGGCATACCCACCTGATCCGGCATGGTCCTTTCTGGGTGCTGTGGTGTGGATCTCTGTTCCACCGTGGTCTCTCCGCAGGCCGCAAGGGGAATCTCCATTCCTGCGCCTGAAGAACCTCCTCCCCCTCTTTATTTTCTCACCTTGGCTGATTAAGTTTCTGGACCCAGAATATATAACCTGTAAAAGCATTTTCCTGTGAAAAAATACTACATTTGTTTTTTAAACCATAATTATAAAATATGATTAAGTAATAAACACTCTGGATGTTTCTTCATCTCCCCAAGAAAATCACAGTGCATCTTTGCTTATATTTAGCCATTTGGTGTTACAAAAGTAAATAAATAAACACTGTCATATATATATACTTACTATAATCAATAGGATACATATTAATAAAGATAGACTGCTGAAACATTGGCTGCCTTGCTCAGCTGGTGCAGTATGGTCTTGGCATGGCTTCCCCTGTCATTATTTGTAAATACTAGATTATGTCATCCAATGTGGAATTTTTTTTTCCCTAAACATGACTTAAACTTTGATACTTACCAGTTTTGCCATTTATTTTTCACTATGGGAATGGAAGGGACTTTTCCATTTCCAAAGTTGTACAAAATATTGACTCACTGCACCATTTCAAAAGAGTTTGCATGAAACTTTGATAATAAGTTAAGCCCATGATCAACGTTTTATGGAAACCCATGTTTCATGTTTTGTGGAAGCCCAGTCATCAACTGAAAACCCCAAATGATGTTTCAACTTCACTTTGCTAAAACTTCCTAGGATACAGGGTAAGTTCTGTTGCTCACTTGATTGCATGGAATACGAAGTACAGCTAAAGGTATTGCACCTTTAGCCAATGGATAAAAATATGTTTGTTTTTTTAATATTTCAAGTTTGACTGATAATATCTTTAAGAAAGAAAATAAAAATTTTAAAAATCCAGTGGCAGATGCAGTAACCATTGAAAATCTGACTTAATTCACAGCTACCAGCAGAATTAAAGAAGCCATATGGTCTGAAGATGAGGAAAATAATTAGTTGCATTTAAATGAAATCGAGTGCTCCAGGAAACACCAAGACTGGGGTGCAATAACTGACATAAGTGCACAACCAGTACAGAAAAATCTGCTGACATTAGGTAATCACATTGGCTCCTTGAAAGATCTCTAGACAAATGAAGGTGTGTATGAATGTGACTCACAGAAGCCAGCATGCACAGCCAGGGATCACCTGAGCTAATCAGTAAAAAACACTGAAGGAGGGTGTCTACATTAACACCACTCAGAACCTTTATGTGAGGAACTAAGCAACAGATCGCTTAATGATTAAAAAACGCTTCAGTTGGGATACAAAAGTTCTAAATTTGAACCTAAAGAAACTTACACCGGACTGCATTAAAACAGCTCACTATGAAAGGACAACTCATGGCTGTATGACTATTTCTTTCTACTGATTGCATGGGGAATCACACCCGACAGCCACAATAAAACATGATTTGAGATGGTATGTACGTTAGTATTTTGGACCCCATTAACAGCATAATTTTGAAGCAAATTCCCCAGTAGTGTCTACTGACTGCACATGTGTTTGGTATGAAGTAACTCAGTTCTTTTCAGAGGAAGCTAAATCAGAAACTGATTGAAGTACACACCAAACACATTGCAAATCCTCACAAAGGTCTCACCCACTGTTTGGTCCTTTGGATAGTTTCAAATCACACAAGTGATGGAGATGTTAGTTTCAGGTCACTGCACTAAACCTGATGTAGGTAAAACCTTCCAGACACATATAGTGTAAATGAAGAAAGATGACTCAGCACTGACTGTTTTGGTCTACTGGTGTAACCCTGTTGCTCCAAAAAACTTTTTGTTGCAAACTTAGCTCCAGCCTCCTTGGCTCTCTTGAGCTGTGTTGCCATAGTAACATAAAAATGAAATTTGTCAGACTCCGTAGGGGGTCTAACTACATTCTGTAAATCCTTACTTTTGTATCTAATCTGTAATGACTATCATTGAAGAGGATGTTTATCACAGATACTGTAAAGTGCGGTGATGTTCAGGGCATGAGCTAAGAAGGTGAGTGGGGAAAAGAGGGCAGATCCTTTTGGTTAATTCCTACTGAAAAAGGAGAAGAAACTACAAGAAACAAACCACTACACAGTCTAAATCCATCTCTTTTTTCTTCCTAAATGTGGAATTACATTTCTTTGCTGCAAAGTTTTCACCCATGACTTCACAGGTAAAAAAAAGATGTGTCTTTTTATAAATGATTTGGTGGTTAAAGTTCTTTCCCATTTAAAGGCAAAAATAACAAGTAACATCTCATAATCCAAATGTTATCTAAGTAGACAGAAGTCATTCAAATATTATCCATATACAGTGTCCTGTGTGGCCCAAGAGTGATGTGACAGCTAGGGCAGGAGGACAGCCTTTTTTTTTTCTGACCACTCTTTCTTGGCAGTTGGGAACATAAATTAGTTGCTAATTTTTAACAGTAGCTCTTGTAATGTACACATCTGTTTAATTCATCTGAACTAAGACTGTTGTGAGTTTGTGGAGACTCTTGAAGTATTCTTTACACTGCAACAACTTTCAGGCACTTCACATCTGAGTTTTATTCAAACCTACGCCTGTGGTATATTACCGACCACTGCAATTCCTCTCATTTTTCATTTATGTTAGAAAGGTAATAAGACTCTTCACACTTTTAAAGGCTTGAAAAGTGTTTTGAGGTGTTCATGTTTTCCACTTCTGTATTATTTTTATTGTTTGTTGCCTTCAGACTGTCGTCTCAACACTGTACCATACAGCAAAAAATCCTGAAGTGATATTCTTTGAACAGCTTATGCAGTAAATGAGACAGAGAAATCAGCAGGGATGGTACTACAGGAGAGTGAATAGCTACCACTTCTTGTTTGAATTGCGTTAATGCTGAATTTCTCCCCACAATTGGATTTGACCCTTTTCATGGTCAACTTGGTTATGTTTTCATGTATCTGCCATTGTGGTTGGAGCTTCAGTTCAACCACGGGTCTCTGTATAACTTCATCTAACAAAGCCTGGCCAGTCCAAATACCTTTGTCAGCCTAGTCACAGGGAGGTTCTTTCTGCTTGTGTCCATTCCCAAGGCATTCTGCATTTCTCCTTTTTTTGTTACAGGTATAGGAAGGACCATTGCAGAAAATCATAGGGGAAAGCCAGCCTGGCAGGATTGCTCTGAGATTATGGCTGGATTTTGGTTGTCAGCTCAGAGACTCGGTCTCCTTTGCTGATGATACCAAGAGAGGTGCTGTTTCATTTTAATATACATCCCTGCTGAGTCTTGGCTTGATTCTTCCCAGATGTGTATTCATTTTCACTATCCAGTCTCCTTTAACAGTCTCCTGTGGAAATACACTTCCAGCAAAAAAACAAACCAAAACAAAAAAAAATAAAGTTTTATTTACTTTCTTTCTCATTATCCCATAGTGTTTGCATGCCTGCATACCAATCACACAAATGGCTTACTAACTTTTACTTCCCCTATGTTCGAGCATAGCCCTGGCTTTGCTTCTTTGCTGTTTGGATCAGCAAGCAGTTAGTAATTTCTCTCGATGCCTGTTGCAGCCCAGCTGTCTCCTGCCCTTTGGTGTACACACACTTTACCTCTCCTCCTCAGAGCTTCCATGGGCCACCATGCCTTGTGCAGTGCTTCTCTCTCAATTGACCACGCTGCTTGGGGAGTCATGTCAGAGCTTCAAAACGCTTCCCACAGCTTTATCATTGCGACGCTACTGCTTGGCTTGGCTTTCTCCAACCAGCTGCTTCACAGCTCCATCTCCGCAGCTGTCCATGCCCTACTGAGGCACAGCTTGCAGCCTTCACTTCCTCTAGGTCGTCTGCTTTGTGATACTGCTCCCAGCTGTGTTTTTCTTCTTCTGACGGCTGAGGTCACAGGAAAAAGCATTCTTTTTAGATGCGGTTGTATCTATTTAATGCCTCCAACTCAATACACAGCCCCTCTGCAAATACAGTGTGTAAGTAATTGAAATTCTGCTTCATTATTTGAAATAATGATGCAAAAATTTAGTTACAGTGCGGGTCTTCTACTGTTACAGGGAGAAAACACTCTGAACAAAACTCTGGCATAAGGCATGAAGTCTGACAGTCGGCAGTGATCCCAGTGTGGAATCCAAAAAAAAGAGGCTTTCTTCTGCCTTTGTATTAAAGATCTAGGCACTATTTAAGACAGTAGAATTTATGTTAAGATAAGATTTGTAATTTTCCCTTGTTTATGCCGTATGCTTAAAGGCAGTTCTGCATTCACTTTCAGTTTCACTCCTTACCAAATTAAATTTAATAATTTAAATACTGATCAGTAGCAAAGCAATTGTGTATAAAACACACATATTTGTTCTCAAATGTTTGTCATGGTGGACGAATGTGACTTTGTAGCATGGAATTTTAAGTTGTCTTTGACCTAGTTGGACTATGGCCCAATTAATTTTGAGTACGGCTAGACTAAACTTCTGGTTTATTAAAAAAACCAAACACAACCCAGAATAAAATATTTCAGTCATTTCTATTGAGATCTCTTCTCTATAATGTGCCACATCACATATGTGCAGTGATATTATAAATTCATGTATCATGATATGCTTTGTTGTGCATCCACAGGATGGACATGGAGTATTACCTTCAATTTCATATCAAGGATTAGATTTCTGCTGTTTCCTGGGTTACTGCTAAATAAAACCACGGCTAAGATGTGTTTTTTAGAATTACTTGTGATAGTCCTTACTGTTACATTTTTAATGTCTTCCTTGGCATGGCTTTGGCCTCTGCCAACTAGCAAGCACTCTCACAGGTGATGCAAAGGCATGGTTCAAAGTAGGCAGTCTGGACAAAGGCAATCTGTCTGCTTTTATCTGACGCAGATCTCCTGCACCAGCAGACTTTGTACTTTCAAACACTTGTGACTGTCCACGTGAAATAGCTATAAAAAAACATTTGGACGGGTTGTCCAAAGATTTCAAAGCATTTCATAGCCTTTAAAATGAAAAAAACACCAACCAGACAAAACCAAACCCACAAAGAATGCTCTCCTCCCATACTAGTAGAAGTTTACTATCAGGTACATGTTCACTGGGGATGAGGGCAATGTGACACAAAGGTATGAGGGATACTGTAATGAACATGTTGATACAGAGACAGAATATTATCAAGAAATAAATTGATAATCAGACATTACTAGTTTTACCTGCATTTTTCCTTTTCAAGTATATTTAAGCACAGTTGATTGCATGTTAAAAATATTGTAATTAATGAAAGTAAATACCCTACAAGAAAGGAGTTGACTCATAAGTAAGGTGGGAACCGAATGATAGAGAACTGTTACGCAAGTCACAGTGATCCCTCTTGCCTTGCAATTGGAAACCTGGCCAAAGAGGTTGTGAACAAGAAGATGCTTGGACTGTATGTGGTGTATATTGGTTTGTTATTTGATTTTATTTAATCTGGCAACAAACCATTTTTCTTATGAAATGAAATGTTTGGGATTTATTTATTATTACTCCCCATCTACCTACAATTATTACTATAATGGTCTGAGGACATTTGCGTTGCATCTCTTTGGCAAGCCCAGCAATTACCTGTTACTTTTTGTGTTCTTCAGCTCAGAGACTATGTTAGGCATCCTATCTGGCTGTATAAACAAAACCCATGGTCTCTGTATCTTCATAACCCATCACCTTGTACAATCATTACATCAGTATAAATTTGTAGAAAAATATCAGACGTTCTTCTATACATTTTGCTGTGGCTGAATTAAAGATCTGAGGTGGAAGAAAACTACATTTGCTCCATAATAAGAAAGCTTATAGTAGATTATAATTATTGTGTTCTATTTTAAGACTCAAAACCAAACAACACTCAAAAGCAAAGTAAATAAAACTAAATTAAATACTTAGCCAAAACACTGTTATGTTGATTTCAAAGACGGATAATTATAGCAGTAATGTATTTAGGGGATTCTTGTTCATAATTTTTTTCCATCCACATATAAAGGCAATGCACAAATCATGGTTCTATATAGTATTTTTTGTTATCATTTTACCAGCTGGGAAATGTCATGGAATGGTGAAAAGGATTTGCTTTTCTTACCCTCTGAGTCACCACCTCTGAGTTATAGTTGTCAGCTGCCTCTCCCAGATCTACTTCTACAGAATTGCTGGTTGCTCTACTATTCCCTGTCTTGCTTGTTCTTGCAGAAGTACAAGGTTTTCATTTGTACATGTGAAACTTCATGCGGATTTTGGCACCCTGTCTACAATATTTCAGGGCAGATGTAATTCTAACCTGGCAGCCCTTCCCAATTTAACTTATCATGTTTCTTGTAATCTTTGTAGTCTCTCCTCAATCATCTCATGAAAATAATGCACAATACCAGACCTGCCTTAGACCCCATTTGACACATCTGTCTGGTAGGAAATGGGGACCACTAGTAACTACTCTCTGAGTATTGTTTTCCCAACACCTGTGCGTTCGCTTTCAGGTAGAATTTTTTCTAAATTACGTTTTACCTGTTTTTATGAGTGTATCATCAGAAACAGTGTAAAGCCTGGAACAGTAATGGGTGACATCTCCTGTTTCTCTCCTGTCCACAAGACCTGCTACCCTGTTGTAAAAATAAATCAGCTTATTCTGACACAATATGCTTTTGACAAGACCTCCCTGGGCGCTATTCACCTCCTTGTGGTCTTTGAGTAATTTTTTTTTTCTCTGGTGAGACGTTCCTGACTTTTTCCAGGAACTGAAGGTTGGATAACTGGTCTACAATCTCCTGGCCTACTAGTCTTTGGAATTTCTTCTGTCTTCCACAATTTCTCAGAATAAATTCTTACTAATGGCTCTGAAATTATTTCAGCCAGTCACATAAGTGTACTAGAATGAATGTCCTCAAGTGATTCCATTATGGAACGATTCAGTTTATCTAAGATTTGAATATTTTCTTTTCTCATCTTACCCTGAATTGTCACCCTACTTGAGCTTCATATAGTGTATTTGAGCCACAATATGGGTGAGAGTGAAAGATTCTGCCAATTTTAAATATGTTTAGTTTTTTACCCATGGAACATTGTTCCTTAATTCAGTGTGACTTCTTGCAGGGTAAGGGAAACACCTCTGAAAGAGAAGGAGGGACAAAGGACAGTGGCATAGATGGCACACACAGAGGTGTACCAAGTCAAGAACATCTAGACCGAAAAAAGTCATTTGTACACAAGGATACAGAGATACACAATTGAAAGAGTGCAGAGAAAATGTAATCATCACATACACAAGAACATAAAAACCCAGGAGGAAGGACAGAATAATGTGTGCAAATCCACACAACTATACCTTACTTTGTCCTGTCTGGCTAGTTTGTACTGCTGGGTATTTGCAGAATTACCAATAATGACACAATTTCTTTGAACCTCAGCCTCAGGGAGACTGAAGCTTATTCTTACCTGAATTTAGGCATTTTTAAATGCAAACATTCATCCATAACACAGTCCTCCTAAGTTTCCTTTTAGGCAGCGGGGGGAAATACTTATGGCATCAGTGACGTGCTTCTGCTTGAGATGTCTACATTAGGGTGAGAAGAATCATGTTCTAAAGCTGTTCAGTTGTCTCTGCTGACTATAAAGGGAGCACAGACAACTGGCTTGGCTGAGGATATACATAGTTCATCAAATTATTCCCACTCATTCCTAAATTCCATTATTGCTAATGGTTCTGTCAAAGCTCTTACATACGGCAAGTGTCCATCTAAACATATTGCACTTTAAGTGTTAGCTTCAAGGAAGAGGCTGAGGCTTGCTGTCCTCAGCAAATGGTTCACCAGATAGAGGACAAATCATCTTTTCCTGCTGTAGGAGAGGATTAAATGCCTGTGTTACTTATTCGCTCCAAACAGACACACACAAGCACACGCAGACATACACACGTGTATCTCTATGTATATGCATATACAGACTTCTTAATGATGTTTAAAGAATTACTTTTCTCACATATGCATACATATACATTGCTCTTAGCAACAGAGAGGAAGTCGTCACTTTCCCTTTTTATGTAGAAGAGTTTCTGCTTCCATCAAGACTCCTGTCAGCATAACTGAACAGAATATATGTAAACTTCAGCTTCAGAAGTCAGAACTGTTTTCTCCCACTTCGATGTTTGCTACACTGTCAGATATTCTTCACTTCGTTTTACATGGATTCAACATCCTTGAAGTTTTACTTGGAATTTCCAGTTTTAAACATAAATTCAGGCTTATTCAAATCCCTTCCAAAATGAAAGTGTTAAACAATCACATTAATGCTTACTCTGGGGAGATTTCCCTCATTCCCCATTCCCTGCAATTTCTTCATATTCAACCAAAATTTGGCTCAGTTTAATCTTATAATATCATAGGTTTTGATGAAATTTTCTAATGGTAACAAACATGAAATCTAACAAAATATTCCTAGTATTTTTCTGTTATTGGTCTTTCCTATAGTTCTCATAACTTCACATGACTTTGAAATAGATGAAATTTACCTCTTGCTTCAAATAAGCTTAAAATTACTAACGAATACATTTGTTGTGCACATCATTAAACACACTCTGTAAGTCCTATGAAACCAGCCAGTGGAAGATATCTCAAAACCAAATAATACCTGAGCTTCAGATTCACAAAGTAGCAACGGGATTGCAGAGCTTCGCCCACTGCAGTTTTAAAGTCTAACAAGAAACATCTCTTTAAAAGAATATCCCTGACACCAAAAAAATATGCTTCATATCAACACGCTCTTAATAACATTAAGTGAAACCTTCTCCGTGTTCAACTTCAAGGCATTAGAATCAAGAGTAATGCCACTTTTAATTAAACCAGGTATTGCAAAGGAACTGTGCTCTCTTACATTTATCCTTATAATTTTATTTCATATTTTACCTACTGAAATATGTTTATTAATAGTGCTACAGAGATTTTGGCAGCAGGGCTTCTTAGATCTTCTAATAACCTTTTGAGCCTAAGATTGCTTCCTTTCATACTCAGCTAAATCCTCCACCTGTAAGGAATGTTTCACTTTACTCAAAGCCTTTCTTTTTTCTTTGACTACCCTTTAATAATTCTTCTGCTATAACATACTGATGAACTGCTTTGCTCCCCACACAATCTAGAAGAAAACAAAACAGGCCACAGACATACCCAGAGAAAAAGCTTTTTTGTATTGCCAGTGACAGCTTCCATAAATTCCTTAAAGTAGAGAGAATAAAAGGAGATTGAGACAACCTTTTGAACTCTATCTTTTCTCTACCGCTGTATCAATTTAGAAGGCAGCTGTAGATGAATAAACATTGGAAAATGGTCACTCCACCTCTAGTAAAATTGATTTTGTACAGTAAAGCCAACCTCTAATATTTATTCCCAACTTTGTGCAAATTTATGTCTTACTGATGCTCAAGCATTTATCAGTAAAACTGTTAAAACTACTCCCTACCCACCATTTCAAGTGGACCACACTATAACAATCCATTATTTTTTTATCATCAAAATATTTTTCTTATGGATAGTTTTGCTCACAGCGAATAATTTGTGTATTAACTTCTTATCATAATTACCAGTTATGAGATGTTTTTGTATGCTTAGAGCTAAGTTTATCCTGTGTGTAAATGACATTTTTTGGTAAGGATTTGCCCTCTTAATAGACAGCTTCTCAATTTAAGTTTGTTTCAATGTAGGCATACTATAATATCAGTAGTTTTTGATCTTCCATAATGAACAACCTAATCACTAGAAGTATTTGTAACAAGTATTGAAAGTATTGACTTCTCAGTTTCAAATTATTTATAACACTGTATTTATTAAAAATATTAAAATATTGCTAAAATCCTAGTCAGTCATTTCCCACTATAAAAATTCTAGGTTTAGATTCCACACCCAGACTCTCCATTCCCACATTTGCTGCTCAAACCAGTCAAGTTCAGTTGTAATGCACTTCTTCACTCCCCTGAATTTTTGCTGAATACTGGCCAGGTTCTTTCTCAGCACTTTTCTAGACCATGTAAATCCTGCCCCTCCCTGTCCCCATGAAGAAGCAGTGAGAACAGCAGTGGTCCGATATGTGCTCTACCTTCTAGAGGTGTGCTCTGTGCCACCTCTGGGCAATTCATGGCAGGAGGAAAAGTTTTCTTGCATTTTGTCCTTATTAATCTTCAGACAGGAAAACAGGCACTGAAGATAAAACTAATCACTTCTGAGTTTCAGAAAGTCCATGATGCTACTATGACAGGAAAAAGAGAAAGAGAGAAAGAGAGAAAGAGAGAAAGAAAAGGGAAGGAAGGGTTGTGAGGCACTGGCACAGGTAGCCCAGACAAGTTGTGGCTGCCCCCTCCCTGGAAGTGTTCAAGACCAGGCTTTGAGCAACCTGCTCTAATGGAAGGTGTCCCTGGCCGTGACAGGGGGATAGGAACTAGGTGATCTATAAGGTTCCTTCCAACCCAAACCATGCTATGATTCTATGACAAGGAAGGAAGGAAGCAAGGAAGCAAGGAAGGAGGGAAGCAAGGAAAATAATAAAATCCCAAAAATTATTCATGACTATAATTCCTAAATAACAATAAATGCTGGAATGAGTTGAAGATTTCTTCCCTGTTTCTTTTGCAGAGGGAATCCTTAGGTGGAAGAGAGCCAGCATAACTGTGTTTCACCACCCTGTTACCATGCTTCCCTGTAGGAAGGAAAGGAGCTCCTGAGAAGTATTTCCTGATCAAGCAGAAGGAACCCTTGGCATATTAGATTGCCAAGGTAAATAAATGTTCAGGTGACCTAAACTGATGAACAGCTCAACCTCTTGTTGACCCCAAAGCACACTATCATGAAGTTTGTTTAAAACCGTGTTTGTCTGCCCCTGTGACCCTCCTGTAGACCACAATGACTACTACAGCATTCAAAATTCAAAAGCTTTAAGACCACCACCCTCAGAATACGTTAAGGGAGCAGATGTGGTTCTCTGTATTCTTGAAAGCAGTACAGAGAAGGAGTACATTCTACAAAATACCAGTTTAAAATCTGTTAAGGATTATAATCTCAGACAATAAAATGAAGAACTCAAATAAACAAAGCCATGAGGAACCTGGTCTGATTTCAAAGCTGGCCCTGCTTTGAGCATTCGTTTGGACTAAGACATTCAAAGGTCCTTTTTAACACAAATTATTCTATGATTCCATGCTTCTATAAACTACACATTTATATACAAGTATGAAGAAGTGTCTTGCACTAACCATATCTTAGGAGTCTCTTCTCTGGATTTTATCTCCATAAATCTCTATGAAGAAATGGCTTATATAGCTACTTTCTTTTTTACAATGACATCATAAATCATCTTTCCTCTTCTTTCAGACCCAACCATGCCATGACTCCTGAGAGGACAAGAAAAAGAAAAAAAAACTATTTCAAAAGAAAACAAAGTAAAACGGTGTTGCATGAAGTAGGAACCTCTATCTTCTCTCTTTCTGGGGTTTAAAAATATCAGCCTGCCGCTTCTACATAGACAAGCAAAGCAAAATTTCTATTCTCTGAAGATTATTTCTGGGCTCATGTGGTATATCATTCTCCTGTATATGCTAATGTCTTTTCTCATGAGACAGAACATTGAGGTCCTGGCTTTAGCTAAAGTGGAAGAGACACTTATTCAGCTTCCAAATAACTGAGTAATGACTCCCTGAAGGAATCATTCAAGGATAATTTCAACATGAACCCACCTCTTGGTCATGCTGTATATGTTTCTGAGCTCACCAGACATAAAGTTCTCTGTTTCTGTAGTTGATATCTCCTTAAGTAAATGCAGATAGTTTTTGTTGTTTTTTTAAGTTTTGTAAGAAGACTTGATAAATAAACAGGATCTTAGAATATAGCTAATTTTAGGCCATTAGAAAGTGCATTTGTTTTTATGCCAGTAATACAGTTCTATCTTCTCCAGGAAATTGGATTCTTGTTCCCTTGAACTTTCTTTACCCCTCACTCATTATTTGAAATCCTCATTCTCTGAGTAGCTGTGTGACAGCAGACTCTAGAAAGGTACCGGTACACACACTCAGGATTTTGAGCTGTAGCAGGAGATGATAGAGGAATCATTAAAGGTGATGTAAGAGTGAATGGATGCACAAATAAAATTGTGAAAGGTAAGTGATTTTTTTGCATCAAAGTAGAATGATTACTTCCTACAGACATACCATTGATAAATGCCAAAGCCATTTGTTATGACATGTAGCATTAATTGGGTGAAGAAATTTTGTTTGGCCTTAATATTCGTAGTGTGTAAGAAAGGTTAGACAAGCTTCCGATGGTGGAAGAAATCTCCAGGAAGGAAAAAACTGGCTGTATTTCTGGATTCCTCCCCTGCTTATGTGCTTCACATTCCATGTGAAACAATGAACATGTAAATTTGGTTATCCATGCGACAGTCGAGTGGATTTAACAGTAACATGACACCAACATTAGTCTTAAAACCTTTAATGAGTGACTTCACAGCATAAGCCGCCTGTGAACTAATGAGTCATTCTTGCTTTTAATTTCTGCAGTGAGTGTAGCTGAGAACAACTTCTACAAATTACTGATATCTTGTCAGCCTGTCAGGACTTGTCTACACAGGAAATTATTTCTCAGAAAGTCCAGGTGATAATTTACTGGAAACTAGCTACACTGAGCTGGTCTCTGAACCTGTGCCTGGTTACTGGTGCAGCGTGCAACATGTAAGGTATCTCTGCTTGCAAAGAAGGGCAAGATAATTCACAGAAAAATCCATCATACTGTGCTAGTTTAGAAGATGGGAATTAAAAGATGCACCAAAGTAGCCAGGAGTGAGCTACAGTCTGGAAAACATGCAATTGTTTTAGAGATAAAGTGTTTCCATTTACTAGGAAAGCTTTTTAGCTTGGCCATAACCAGCACCTCTGTTTAACATTTCAAACGGAATTGGCTTGTTTGTAGCCAGTTCAGATTCTGGACAAGAGAGTAAATCTTCATCTGCATCAGTCCTTGTAGGTGTACCCTCAGAGTTCATTAAGCACAATCACAGGAGGCAGAGAAAAGGAAAAGTAACAAGACACAGTAGCAAAAATACTATAAAATCATACCTAGTTTTATAAACAAATCTGAATTTATTCTTGAATGCAGCAGAGTCCAGAGTCTATGCTTACCGTTGCAGCTCTTGTTTGTTATAGTAGTTACGGATTTAAATACCACTTTACCATTGTCACACATGAGATGAATTCATAAACGGCTTAACCACAGACTTCAGTGCATCCAGCAGCCTAGTAATGTTAAATCATCTTATTTAACTCTTCTGATAAATCCCAGAAAAAAATGTAAAATAAACGTTCTTTTGTTTCATGAGGAAACCAGTTAAAGACATCTACGGACTAAGACTTGCGTAAAATTTCGTAACGCAGATTTAAGATCAAACTCATGTTTTAACTCTGTGAAAACACTGCTGTTTTGATGTCCTGTTGTCTTTGATATGTGGGAAATGAGATTCAGAAGACAAGGAATGGATTGGCAGTGACAGAAAAAAAACACAGAAACTGCAAAACACAAGCATTTGGAGGAACCTAAATGGAGAACACAAAAGATGAAAATGCAAATATAAGATCTAGTCAGCTTTTTTATAGTGCCCCATGTAGAAGGGTTTTATTTTAATAGTACATTGTTACATACAAAGTAGTTCTATATTGGTTAATAGAAAATTGCTCTGTTTAGTTCCAAGACTATCAGCATTTCTGACACATAAAAAATAGATCATTGAAAACATATATATAAGCCTTCATATATTGTATATTTTGAATATGTGTTCACTCATCTGCGGAGCAGACAGCAATACTGTATACTCCATTGCATATCATACCTTGGCACATACAGAAACAAAACAGAGTGATAATCAAGAGACATTACATCAGGCAGAAATAGAAAGTAATTTTTGTTCTATCAAGAAACATAAAATGATTTTTGACTAAATATTATTTTAAAAATTGAGGTGGGAGAGCAATTGAAATTTTTGTTTCATTTAAAGTATTTATAGTGTCTTTGAACGTAGTATTTGAAGTTATAAGTGGAGACTTTTGTTCCAAAAGCTGGAATAGAAGTTGTTGCCATTTAATAAAATAAAAAAAAATCCAAAATTATTTTTAAGTTCCTCCTCCAAGAAATTTATTTATATGACATTTTCATAGTAAAAAAATATTTCAGTTAAAAAATTATACTCCAGTATACTGAAGTGATGTAGTTTTGCTGATGGTGAGACTTTAAAAAGTTGTGAATTTTAGCTAGATTAAACACAAGGTACTTGTGTTCACTTTCAGGGCCTATCATGCTTTTCTTTATAATGCTTGTTGTTCTATGTCTGGTATCAAAAATGTAGTTTCCAGCCAACTGATTTTGATGCAAGACAGAATTTCAAAATTCTTCACAGAAAATACTCTGCAAAGATCTTCAAAGATATCTCACTTTCATCTTTTTTAAATTTTACAAATTACCTTAACCTTTTTCGTATCAGCCAATGGGACAATTGTGTCACATGTTAATGTAATATTGCTCCTTAACCTATGTTCCCCACTTGTGCATGTGCTGAATTTCTGACATTGTAATCACTGTAATTAAAAATAATTAATTATAGCAATTGTAGTAAAAGCTAATATAAAATAATGTAAATTAGAATCACAATAACAATAAAACTAGTGGATAAAAGTAATTCTCTACGACATTGTTTTATAACCCTATAAATGGATAGGGGCCTGAAAATCAGATATTCTGCTAATTCAGAATCCTTCAGATTCATACCTACAAAAAGAACTCCCAAAACCAAGATCACATGCATCATAAATGCTGTTAATCTCTTGGGTCAAAAACTGGCAGAGAGAAAAGAGGTAAAGCTGTTCGTAGATCAGCCTGTGAGTTTGCAATTAGAAATAAGAAGGGAAAATGAAAAGAAATTCCATAGTGATTATTGCTTCGTATCACAAGTGTTTGCTTTTCTGCGGTGAGTAAAGAGGTTCCTACATAGTGGGTGTAGGTTTGCACACACAATCAAGAAAAAGAAAACCTGTCATATAAATTTATGTGTGTTGCTCATGATGCTATTATTAGTACAAGTGTGGGACTTCAGTAATTCGACTCCACTGCCTCAATGCTAATTATTCTAGACAATGGCTGAGAGGACATCTTGGAGGTTTGAGATCAAAGGACATGGAATCATTATGGAGTTTTCAGAAATCAGAGTGGGATTTGAGTGAGACATACCTGCCAAGGCTCATATATTTTTTGTGGCACTTAGTGCAGGCTGACTGTGCCTGAAGTACCAGGCATCCCATTGAAACAAATACGTGGCTTTCATATGAGAAGACTAACTGTTGGAATCAGCAAGTTATTTTCCCTCCCTATTGTTCTTTTGCTTGTAACTCAGCAAATACAGAAATAACACTTAGAGAACAAAGTACTTTTCTTCCCTAAAAGTGTGAATCGGTGGTAGAAATAACTACGGTTGTATTTTTTTTTTAATTATTCAGACCTGCATAACAAAGATGTAAGATAATAAGAGATTTCCTTCCTATGGTAAATTGTATAGAATAGCTTTTCCAATGTAGTCTTCATTAGTCCTGTAAACACTAAGCACATTAAAAGAAATAGATTCTTATTTTAGTCGATATTACTATTCTATTCCTTTAGAGGAACTTGCCTGTGTTTACAATACCTTATTTATCTGGTAATTGTTGTAATGCACGTAGTGAAATAAGTACTTTTGGAGGGAGACAGTGGAAATTATTATCTATACATGAAAGTGTGAATCTGTGTACACAGTGCTTCTAAAATTAAAGTAAATAGCATATTTGTGATTAGAATTTTGATGCTGGGTACTGGTGTGTGTTCAAACTGTCCTAGGGAGAATCTCATTTACGTAATTGTAAAATACTTCCATTTTCTAGCTCTGTGAGGTTTTCTAGCCCCTCTACATTTAGGTTGATTTTTGCTCTGAAGCCCTGTCATCTAAAAATCATTTAACTATCTAGTGGAATCATGAATGTTCTCATTATCTGTATAAATACTGAATGTAATTCAAAGCCTGCAATACTTCTGGCCTCGGCAATTTAAAACCATAACACAATTAAGGAGAAAGTTACTGACTTTCTTCAAAATCATTGATCAGCTGCGTATTCTTTGAGTGTGATGGGTTTTGTAGACACAGTCATTTCCCCTTTTTTTCCCTCAGATGGCAGAGCTTTGGTAGTAATTATATTCTGTGTAGTCTGTTATTGAATTTCTTTACTTACTTTTGAAACACTGTTTTTACTCCTGGGTACTTTTATCTGTTCAGACTTTTTTTATTCATTATTTATTGTTATATAGGAGCATTGTTAGAATTACATTAATTAAATTCTATGGTTGTTATAATAAATTCAAAGTTTTATAATAGGAAGAGGCAACACATAACAGTAAAACATACTACCAGAGAGTTAAAACTAAACTAAAAGTACATTGTTCCTTAGTGTCTAATCTGCTAAATTTTTAATGTCTTTCCAGACAGTTTGGTTAAAACTTAATCCATTAAAAAGCAGTGTAGTTCAGAAACTTGCAATTAGACAGGCTAATAGTGTTCGTATACTTATTAATTCTTATTAATTTTTGTTCTTGTAGCTGCTCTAATTGAAGTTCCATTTATTTCTAGAACAGAACCTAGGATAAGAATGCAAAGATCCATAACTGATAGATTTACAATTTGCAACAATAACTGGTTGGAAAAGAGGAATATAAATAGACTTATGCTGCTGTTAAATGGTACCAAAACTTTAATAAATTGATCACAGCTTCACAGCTTCCAGTTTCCTTCCATAATTAAACCTTTTAAGACACATGCTCACTCTTTCTCTCAGTAGGCACAAATAAAAAACCCAGAGAAGGATAAAAGTATCTTGTTTTGATTTCTTAGCTAAATGATTACTTCATTCACTGCAGGAATGTGGAGTTTCAGGACCAGCTGGAAAAATGCTGCACTGGGAATTACTTTCTAAGGCTCTTCTCCCTTAGAGAACCTGCTGCAGTAAGTTCTCACACAGGGATTTCTCCCCATTACATTAGGTTCAGCAATCAGTGTTTCTCTGTCTGCAAATGGGTGAAAACTTGTGTGTAGGGCCAAGGTGTGGCTGTGTAAACTCCTGAATAGAAGGTCAGCATCTAAGCAGCTTTAGCAGCATGAAAGTAAGTCTATGTCTCCTCCTACAAACCAGAGTAACTCTTGCAGTTACTGAATAGAGCAGCAGCAGGAATATGCCTCTGCTAGTGTGATGCTGCACCTGAATGGGTAAACCCTACAGCCTACCTGCTGTTGTGAGTGCATTTATAAATTTTCTGACCAGTGCAGTCAGAATGAATTTGCATTTCCCTAGACAAGGCCTGATAGATACATCTTTAATCTTACTGAAAGCTTTTAGGCTATAGGAACTCTGGAGTTTACATCAACTTTTCAAAATAAGAGTTAGGCTCCTGTATTAGCTGAATATAGCAGAACAGAGCTGTAACCTTGTTAGTAGTGCTTGAGATCAAATCCAGTTATATTTCGGGACATGGTTTAGCAGACATGGTGGTGTTGGGTTGACAGTTGGACTTGATATTACAGGTCTTTTCCATCTTTATGATTCTATGATTCTATGATTCTATGTTTCTGTATGATGGTAGGTGTAATTTTTAATGGCTACATCTGTTTTAGTTTGAGATTTGACTGTGTACGCTTATTTCAGGAGCCTCAGTTAACTGGTTGATAGTACAGATACTGATATTTTTCTCTCCTCATGTGTGACTACAGGGCACAAAGAATGCAACTATGTTATTCCAAAGAAGAATACATCTACATCTTTTGAAATAAACTATTCTTGACAAATGAATAGCTGGTATATTTTAGTTAGCATTGCAACTATTAAAATAAATGTGTGGCTTCAAAAGGGCTTAATATCTCTTTTGAATTAAGACTATGCTAAACCTGAAAGCTAGATTCTTGATATCAAAAGTATGCTTGATACTTTGAATAATAGAGACATGTTGATAAATTTTGCAGACCTGAACTCTGTACGAACACATAGTGCAAGGTTTTGGAAATAAATTTGTTTATAAAACCACTTTGGAGACAGTTTCACTGAGCTGAGAAGATTTCAGTAGCTGGTTCTCAAGACATATACACATATGTATATATAATGGAAATCCAAGATCTGTCAATTTGGTGGGAGTTTTTTGAAAGGACAGGTGTTAATTTTTCATTTTCAAATGCTTTTCTCTTTCTAATGACTTTTCATTTCTGTAGGTTATGTTTTGTGTTGTTGATATATTAGGCTGGTTTTCCACCTTAAAGCAGAGCTTTTAGAGATACTTATAATGATCCACTATATAAAATTTTGTTCTTGGAAAATGAGGAATTTTGAATTTTAAAGATTTTCCTATCTGGATAAAATAAAGAAATTTTTAAGGATCCTTTCCAAACCAGAATTTTCATTCTCTATGCCATTATCTAAGTCTGTCAGTCCACAGTGGCCAACTGCTTCCAGCAGAAAATTTGTTTTGATGCATACTGTGAAAAGTGATAGTGGATACCTTATCCCAAAATGAAATGTCATGTTTGATTGCATCATGTCATGTTAAACTGCATTATATTCAGCAAAAAAATAAATGGGTCCAGTGTTATATAGTGTGAAGTGAGAGCAAGCAATAAGTGTTTTTCCCACCTCTTCTTACATTAGATTTCCGTTAGATTTCTGATACTGTTGTAGTTAGAGTAACTTCAGGAATCATCTGTTCTGATCCTTTTCTGAGTGATACACACAAAGCAGAGAGCAATTTACCTGCCCGCAGTGCCTGGTGCGTCCTCACATTATGATGACTACTCACTATGAGAAGTCCAGCAGTCCACCAGTGTGTGGTGTACACTCAACAGTCTCACTTCTTGTGGTCACGCACTTGCACAACAAGGTAACGTAGGCACGTCTAGTGTCTAGACGAAGACAACTCTGAATTAGAAAGGTGTACACATCTTTTATTAAAAATATCTCTCTCGCAACTACAGAGGAAGCTAATGATGACATCTGACTAAATCATCTGATTTTGATGTGGTCTTAGAGCATTAACCTTTTCTATGTTCTTAAGAAAGCTTCTTGTTCTTTACAGGACATAATCTGATTCAGAAAGCTACCAGAATTTTATATAGTAATGTATTTAGAATCCATAGAGTAAAGCAGATAAAAAGAACTCTGCCTTCAGTTGAAAGTTAAAAAGTTTATTTTAAAAGCTTGTTGTAAAAGCTTAGGAAGAGGAAATACTTTTAAATTTATTTCTCTTCTGCCACCTTCTGTTGCGAAGATGAGAGCAAGTGGAATTGATGGCAGAAGAGAAAAGTGTATTTGACTGGGGCATTTTATGGGATTTCATTATCTGTTTAATCCTGGCACTTTCTTCTATAAGTCTATCTGCAAGACCTGATTTTTCATTTTGTAACACGATATTGTAGATAAAAAGTTCTGTAGAGATAGTGAAGGATGGATTCTCAGACATACACTTCTGAGGACACATAACCAGAGAAGAGCCAGTGTAAACTATTGCAGGTGTTACAAGGAATATGCACTATTATGTCCTACAAAACTAATTAAAAATTGAGGACATGCAGTATTACCATGGAAAAGTGTCTCTGTCCTTCTGTGGGCAATACTTTGATGGGAGTAATTAATCTTGAGTAACAGAAAATTTGATTTTATGAGCAGCTGATTAAAAATACTTTCCCTGTTGAAACGTTCAAAAAGGTGAGTTACTGTCACTCTCCATATTTGACTGACTGGTAAACAGAACATCTGTGGGATTAAAAGCTGTGCTCAAAATCTTCATTTCACAGACCCTAAAGCTTGAATCCAGACTGAAGCTGAGTTCTCCACTGTATGTATTAATCTTCTTAGAAGAAAGGAAACACTGTCATTGTAAGCAGAGATACTCCTCAAGACAAAATCTAGTACAAACACAGAATAAATTTTATACTTGTGAGCAGAATAAATTTTTGAGGGTTACTGTTTATCTTCATCCATCTTGATTGTGCCAGCTAAAGATAGTTGTGCCTGATACAGAAGTGAGGCAGTCACGCTACTGTGGAGCACTGAACAGGTCACTCCACATAGCTATTTCCCATGGAGTAGGTATTGGAAAGAAACTAGACTGTTGCACAGTTCCAAGACCATAATACGCTGATAAAACACATACTGATAAAGCATCTTGGATATATGGACAGAAAAAGTTTGAACTCACGAAGAGATGTTGTAGTTTAGATGTGACATTGAACAAATGTATGTGGACACATTCTGGGTTTGATCTCAAGGCGGAAGAAGATGCTAAGGGAGGCATACAGGTTATTTGATAAGACTGAGTCATCAGCTTCTCTATCTGTGTCCCTGTCCCTATTTATTTATGGATGCACTCCAGATGATATGTTCTCAAGCTTTGCAATAGCAGACTAAGCACCAAATAGGGACAAAAATTATTGAAGCCCAGGGATACTGCTGGCACAGGAACAATGGGCATAGATTAGTCAGATCTAAAATCTGCTTGAAAAGAAGAAAGTCCTAACTACTACAACAGCGATGTGCTGCAACATCTCAGTTCCTGACACAGAAGGAGAAGGAAGAACCTAACTGTTTCTTTAACTAAACTTCACAAGTTTATGACGAGGTTACATGATGTGAGAGCTGGGGGCTGCTTCTGATTCTGTCGAATGTCATTTCCCTTCCTGTGTTCATGTTATAGACATGAGTTATGGTATTGCCACCAGTCATTGAGGAAGCCAAGAGAATTACCTCTGGTTTTTGATTGATTTCTGAGTCTTCAATAGAATCATAGAAACATTAAGGTTGGAAGAGGCCTCTAAGATCATGAAGTCCAACCATCAACCCATCACTACCATGCCTACAAAACCATGGCCTAAAGTGTCACATCTACACATTTTTTGAACACCTCCAGGGATGGAGACTCCATGACTTTCCTGGGCAGCCTGTTCCAATGCTTTACAACTCTTTCAGTAAAAAAATTTTTCCTAATATCCAAAGTGTATCTCCCCTGATGCTACTTGAGGCCATTTCCTCTCGTCAATAGAGGTAACACCAAGTGAGAAGGCAGATCTGTGAAATGAAATGATAGGGAAAGCTTGCACTAGTCAGTATGAACTGCATCTTTAACAGTCCTCTGACTTTGGTTCTTCAATCCAATTATAATTTATAAGTTTGATGTCCTGAGTTGTTTTCAAATGCTGCAAAAACTCCTGTTCACTGCTCTGAAATTATCTGATAGTTGACTATAACACAACGAATAACAGCTCTATCTGTCTCAGTGCCCTTCCTTTGGTGCCAGAACTCCCATTAAAATATATTAAGAAAATATGGAGACCAAAATCTTATGTGAAAGAATTCTACAGACTTGCCTGATATTTGAAATTGTTTGTTTCTGCTTTACTCTTTATTTTTAAAGACAGGAAGTACTTTTATCTAAATCACATGTCTCAAGTAAGTAGGACAAGGGGTAATAGCTTTAAAATAAAAAGGTTAGTTTTAGATTAAATAGAAGAAATAAATTCTCTACTATGAGGTGAGGCACTGGAACAGGTTGCCCAGAGAAGCTGTGGCTGCCCCCTCCCAGGAAGTGTTCAAGGCCGGGTTGGACGGGGCTTTGAGCAACCTGGTCTGGTGGAAGGCGTCCTTGGCTACGGCAGGGGGTTTGGAACTAGATGATCTTTAAGGTCCCTTCCAACCCAAACCATTCTATGATTCTATGATAAGTATTTTCAGAAGTCTGCTGTAGAAAGAAGTCTAAGTTACAGTGAGACATAAATAAAATGCTAAAAGTTTCAGGATTTTGAAGATTTGCAGAGAAGCAGCGACCCTAGAAGACACCTGGACTCATAATGCTGGAAGAGAGTAAAATACTAGAACCAGCTCTCCAGAGATGAATTATTGACACCTTTGACTCACAAGTTACTATTAAATTAGATCACCAATCCCTGAGACAGCTGAAAATCGCATTAGCAGTATTAAAGAAGGAAAAATTATACCTTTAAAAAAAAATCTGTATACACAGCCTTAGGTTATTGCCATGTGATACAGTGTCTTTATCTACAAATCTATGCCAAAAGATCAAACTAGTTTCTGTGTATATTCAGGGAACAAGAAAGCTAATGTCAAGTAACATTATAATCAAGGAGCTCTACAAGTAAAAGTGAGGATAATGGACCAAAGGATAAACAGCTTGTGAGAGTTTAAAGACACTGCTTCACAAAGTTGAGTAAACTAGACCACTGCCTTAGAGGCCTTCATCATTCAAAACAGGAACTGATCAGATTCCATTTGTTCCTAGAACAAGATCAGTGCAACAATTACCTAAGACTATTGCTAAAGCATTTAGAAGAAATTCAGCTTTATTTGCTGCTATGCAAAGGAGAAAACTCTCACAAATTAACTATATTTGTAGTCTTTGTACTAAGAAAAACACTTTTCAAATCCTCCAAATATATTTCACTAATTAAAAAACATTGTCTTTTTGTACTGATTGTGGAATGAATTCATATTATCAATTAGTGTAGCCATTTGGAGAGAGGAAAATTAAATAGACATCCAGACAAAAAAAATTTTTTAAAAAGTGGCCCATTGCTCTGAAGTGAATGTTACTCAGCAGTATAATGATATTCAGGAGAATGAAATGTATTATCTTCAGAGGTTACATTTTAAATATACAAGTTTGAAAAGTGTATAAAGATCTGAGGAAGAATTCAGGGATCATTATGCTGTGTTTAGTATAACTGTGCATACTATACAAAAAGAAGCTGCAACTCGAAGTCAGAGGCAGCCTTTTTGATAACTTCAGTGGTGAAAATGTTAGCTGCAGTCTCTATCCTGATAGGTTTATAAACAACAAAATAACATAAAAAGAAGTAACATGGCATCCTTCTTATTCTACAGTCTACTGTCTTGGCAAGATAAGCCTCAACTTTATGTAAAATTTTTGCAAAAGTGACGTACACACCAGTGAGATGGTTAAAGTTTCACTAGCATAAGACAGTCAGAGAAACAACAGACGCTATTATATTGTGTATCTTTTCTTTGGCAGTTCCATCTATTAATGGCAATCCCTTGTCAAACAAATGGACAGTATGAGGATATAGGGTCGTCTCTGTCAAAAATGACTCGTATGTTACAAAGTTTAACCAGTCATCAGAAGTGACCTGAACATATATACAAGAACTTATATTTGTTGACTTCTCAGGATACAAACCTTGACAAAAGAAATTGATCTTTTTGGCGTGAAGGACCAGCTACTGTGTATGCTTTACATAGGTGTATAAATCTTGAAGAGCATTCACAGTCGTAGGTCACCACTAATCGTTGGGATTGCTGGGTTCCTCTAACTACAAGAAATAAAAATCCAGGACAGATTTTGTGGTTTGTTTGCTGGGCTTTTTTCTTTTAAAATATGAGATATAGTTGTTCTTTCGATGTGATACAAAGTCAGTGGCAAAGCTGGGACTAGCACTGAGAGAGCTAGAATCCAAGCCCTGCATCTCCAGCTGTTCAATCACAGGTGTACTCCTACACCCTGAGCTCCTGCCTATTGAAGTGGAGGGGGGTTGCTGAGGGCTAACTTGTGGTTGCTCTGTCATGGCTAGAGCTGGCCAAAAACTGTGTTTCTTGACAGCAAGAACTTAGGGAATATTCATCATTCAGGTCTAACACTGATTTGTTTCAGGTTGGCTGGGGGGACAGTTGAGCAAAAAGAATATCTAGATACATCTTTTAATTGCTTTTTTTGTGGCATTTTCTAGTGGTCCCAGTCACCCATCAGACCCCAGAGTACTCAGCAGTGCCAGTTTCCCTACTGAATACTCTTACTACCTAGAACCCCACCAGTGTGTGTGTGAGAATACTCACTAAAAAGCTGACGTTGCCTTCGCCTCTGTCATTTGTAGATGACAGTCATCACCACATCCCACTATAGCTTACAAAAGTATAGCACCTTTTCTGTGCTGTTACAGGGCAGGTAGAGAGCAATCCCACTTTCTCAGTTGTTTCTCAGTCTTGGGAACTCCTACGACAAAGAAAAATAACGTTTAAGGGTCAGAGCTTGAAAGCACTGGTAGACAGCTAACACTGACTGATGATCACATTCACTTACACAAAAAACTACTACTGCCTGCCTGATTGCCTAGTGATTTTGAAATCTTACAAATGTTTTTATTTTAACTTCTGGTAGGAGAGTTGGATTTATGCTAGACCCAAAAGTACTGTGGTGATAGTTTTATGAAATGATGTAGATTGCTTACTATTAAGTAACAAGATGAGCTTCTGCACTCTTGTCTCTGTACTTCTAAACATAGTAGGGAAGATGTGTTAATATGATGGCTGATTGGATAACTACAACTTTTCACAGGTCTTGCAAATTTAGAACTGTCTGTAAGCGAACTAAAAACTGTACTACAGAATAATCCCACATGTAATGTTTGATAATTAAAACCCTCTGACAATTACATCATACATTATCAGGATTAGCCAGATCCATTACTCATCACTGGTGCCTCGAACAAAACAAAGCTGGTACGCTAGGGACTGTCAGCTGAGCAGATGCTCCTATGGAAGAAAGCAGCCAAGTACTATTTATGTAATACGAGCACCAGCATGCTGAAGAAAGATACTGCTTCAGCTTGCGCAGCGCTCCTGGAGTTTAGAAACTAGGAAAGGCAGAAATCTGAAGGCAGCATATTGACTATACCATATTCTAATACCAATTTATTTACATGTTCTGCCTCTCTGCTATAATTATGTTTTGCTAAAACCTTTGTGTATATAAAGCACACAGCTTTGCATTTCTTCTGTTTATAGAAATTAAATACAATAATCTACAGAACACAGAAGAAAAAAGAGAAGAGAGTTATTATAAAAGAATACTGTATTAACTGCAGGACTATATATTGAAGACGGGTTAAAAAAGTGTACAGAGATCTTTTTAGTAGCACTTTTGTGTTTTTTTTTTGGTGGTGGTGTTGTGGGTCTTTTGGGCTTGGGCTTTTCTGCAGGTTTTTTTGTTTGGGTTTTTTTTTGGTCAGTTTTAATTTTGTTTTGTTTAAATGGCAAGATAACTGGAAAATCTAGTAAAACTAGGACCATTTTATTTCATATTGCTGCTTCATTCTGCAGAACAAATTTTCCATTAAGGAATTTTCTGAAGATAGAAACTTTTTTCCTCACCCTGTTCCCAGTACCAGATTCCTATCCACGTCAAGATGTGGAAAGCAAAAGTCTGTCTGCAATAAGAACGTCCTGTTTCCACAGTGTTTCACCCAGGCGGAAACTTCCCTAACAGCTTTCCATTTTCTGAAGCAAAATATTTTACCTGAATGCCTGGTAAGGACTGTAGTAAAGCAGACAGGTCTAGGGTGTCTGCTATAGGCAGGGAGTACTCTTCAGTAACTAATAAAGATAAAGCATTTGCATTTTAGAGATGATGTCTTCTTCTGCCCCAACCTGATAAGACTATGCAGTTCTCTGCAGAGAGTAATTGATGGCTCCAGCTGAAAATGCATGTGTGTGTGTTCTCCCTTTTTCATTCTTTCAGGCAGTTTTCTGGTAACTATAGTCCTTTGGGCTTCAGAGAAATTCCAGAGGCGTGTGCAGCTTCTGACTATTAAATACTGAAAAGCTGAAGGAAAGTCTTACACTGAGTTGTGTCAGTCAAGTACAAGCTAAGAAAATTGGGATTTATCTGTATAAGCATTGGATACTAGGAGATTTAGGATGCATTCCCTCTTAAAAACTTTGGAATATTTTTAGGTTGAAAAGTTTTCAGTAAAGGTGTGTCCAGCCTTAGAATGGGTGAATCTTTAAATTCCAATGAACATTTTGCTTTTAAAAAGTTTATTCTTTTATTTGCTGTTATAGTGTTGGCTGGTCATTGCCACTGATGTGAGCCCTAGGAGTCAAACAAAAAACCAGTACCTCTGAGCAGTCCAGCACGTGGGCTTCAGTAGATGACCGATGGTAGTTTAAAGCCTCCATGTCCTGTGCCAGAATAGGTCAGTGTGGTGTCTTTAATGTAAAGCCATCTTCATCTGCAGGTTAAACTGACAGACTGGGAACCGTGTTGGGTGGAGTGCAGCTTCATGCTGAATTTCATACCCACTTCTGTATGGGTGATAATCACTGGCAGAAAAATGAGGTAAAGAAATGGGCACAATTTTGCCATTAGCCATTGTGCTTTGACGAATGTAGCTGCATTTACAAAACCTCAAATCTTCTTCTATTACTGAAACAGTATTTTCTAGTCAAACACTGCCTTGCAATTATTATGGAGCTTTCTCCCTGTTTACAGATGAAGTCACCACGCTATTAATGAAGAGGTAAGGGTAAGGGAGAGAAATGAAAAATGATCAAATACTCCTTCTAAATATGGGTAATATTTTGTATTAATGATTACAGAGTCTTTACTAAGTTTGTGGCAAGATCCAGTATTCTACAACAATATGCTCATGCTGCTTTTCTTTAAACAGTCTATTAAAACTGGCTGAATAATACAAAAGAAGGAAATTTGTTTTGTGACTCCATACTGAGTCAGGTTATCTGTTTGGTGGCTTTTTGTGGCTATTTCAATTATACTTGTTTGGGGTGTGAAATATTCACAGATGCCTAGGATTATAATCAGGTATCATTATAATTAATCTTTTGTTATTTAACTTTCTTTTTCTTAGCTAAAATTACCTGATATTAATTCCTTTCCCGTATATGTTGTGACCTATATCTATTTCCTTTTTGGTGTCTGGATATATGCTTTGTATTCAGTTACACTAAATGCTGCACAGTATCCTACTGTGCACCAGCATTGGCCCTACTAGCTCATGCCCTTGTTTGTTTTCATAGTGAGAAAACCCAAATGTACTGCGACTGTAAAAGGATCATCTGTTCTGTGCTTCAGGTGTAACCTCAGATGATTGGCTGATGATCGTAGACATGAAGCACAAAGGAGAACAGCGCCTAAGTGATCTTTAGTTTAGAAGCTGAACACATCGGGGAGATGAATCCCAGACTAATTTCAGCTGCTTCAAGCAAGGTGTGCCATCTAAGTTTGACATTTACACTTTCAGTAGTTACAGATGGGAAGAAAACCTCTGCAGAGTGATTCTGCCACTCTAAGGTAGGTATCCCAGACATGTAAAGCAAGTCACTTACCTGGATGTGGCTCTCACTTCACCGACTAGATATAAGTCTGGAAGATGAACTTAAACCAGGCAACTAACTTTCAAACAACTGTTGTTAGGTGAGGTGAATCACGTCTGCAAATTACTGTATGGTTACAGAAAAGTAACACAGTAGAAATCAGGAACACTTCTGAATGGAACATGTCTGAATGGACGTAAAGATTTCAGTGAAAGCCTATCAAAACCTAAAATAATATTTAAAGCAGGAGAAGCTTGTTACTATTGCTGCACTGGCTGCATGTTAATATGCTTGAAACCTGGCTGTTTCTACATTGCACAGAATTGAAGAGAAGGAATGACCCGCCTGGACAAGGTCCTGTGCAGCCTGTTCTAGGTGACCCTGCTTTAGCAGGGGGATTGGACTAGATGATCCCCAGAGGTCTCTTCCAACCCCTACCACTCTGTGATTGTGTGATTCTGTGAATACGTATGGTAAACTACCCTGCTGGCATAACTGTGGATGTTCATTGAATAATTTTGCCTTCGAAACCCATTTTATTTTTTCAATCTCATTTTACAGATAAGGAGACCGAGGCATGAACTAATTCTGGCACTCAGGAATATTCTTTATGAGACTGCTCTTAAATTTAAGACCACTTCTTTGCAGAATTAGGAACAAATAATCATTAGGTGCACACAGCCAATAAAAGTAGCAGCCTTGCTGCTGAGAAGCTGGCTGTGCCAAGTTCCCTGGCTTGCTCTGGGAAGTGGCACATCATGGCTCCCGTGTGCCAAGGGCAGGCTGAAAGCTGAGGGGTGTCTACAGAAGTAACACACTCTTTCCTTGCTTCCTCAGCTTGTTCAATTTCTTCCTCTGCATTTTCTAGCTTGAGAGAAAGCAGGCTTTTTAAAAGGTAAATATAGTTCACGCAGAAATTAAATTTCCTGGGGCTTCTTTCCATTCAAGCATGACTGCTGTGCTGTGCGTTCACATGCAGAATGAGTTTATAGTCTCATTACTGGGTGCAAGCTATGAATAAAATACAGCTTAGCTGATAGGTGTGGGAAGAAATGCAGTTTAAACCTTTGCTCTTGCTATGGTGGCATCTCCTGAGGAAAAATCAAACGTTATGTTTCTGGGATGAACAAAGACAGAATGCATTCCCCTAGCTGTCTGAGATGATCCCATGCCAACATGTGTCAGCAAGTGGCAACAACCTGCTGCAAAAAGGGGTCTAGGCACCGGGACGATGCTCCCGGAGAGAGTCTCACTGCGCTCTGCCCCGCACCTCACTTCTGGCTGTGCTTATGAGGCACAGTCAAGCCCAATTAAAAACATGACTGGAGGGTGTTGCCAGAAAGAGCAGGTTAGTGTGTGCAATTAAACCGGTGCTAATTATGTGGTAGGATTTCTTTTTATTTTTTTCTAATGGTTAATTTGTTTCACAGAATGCTGTCTGTGCACACATGTGTGAGTGCTTCTGTGTGTATGGATAGGGAATACTGCTCTAAAAATCCTTTTTTTTTCTTTAGCTCTTTCCTTTTCCTTTTTGCTTCTTTTAGCTCTCAAACTGCAAGTTACACTTACTTAACATCTCTGTCATAACTCAAAGTTACACCAGCATCGCAAACGGAATTTTTAGTTTCTTGCACTAGGACTGCTTTAGTCTCCTGGTGCTCATCTGTGAAGGTCACTGTGGGCCTCACAGTCATTTAGCTGTGGGTTAATCTTGAATCCTTCAGCAGACTCTGGACCGTTATGGATAATTTTCTTTTTACTGTTGTTCTTTAATTAAACAGAAAATGATAAATTGTTTATGTCTCTTGTGCACTCTACAAATAGTCGTTTCCTGGTTCATTACCATTATTATATGACATACTAGAAGAATGGAAAGGAGTAGATTAATGGAGCTGCATGCTGATCACAGTTTTGCTCAGAAATCTCAGATATCTGCAATCTGACAGCCATTCAGAGACTGCTATCTGGCATGATCAGACGTCGCTGAGCTGTGACCAAAACCCAGTGACTTTGTTTTTAAGCAAGATATTTTTCAAAATTATGCATTAAAGAGATTATTGGTCATTGCTGTGCGAAATATAATAAATGACAAAACTTATTTATTGCACTAATGTGAAAAACACAGTAAAATACAGGATGAGATCTTTAGGCAAAGCAAAGCAAAGCTACGTCCTACAAAGTGCATTGAGTATTAGTATTAGAAGAACTTGTAGCCACAGTGCAAAATCCCTCTTTCTCTGATGTAGGAAGACCGTGGGGAGCCGCAGTGATTGCAGGACATTTAGGGCTCTTTGAAGGTGCTTTCCACTGTCAGAAAATTTGACTGTGTCCACTTACCTACCTTTTTATTCTGCTTTTGACTTTTTCCCTTCCACTCTTGTCAGACATGCTCTCAGCCATTCTTCTGTGTGTGGATGAACTCCTGTCAGTTAGCTTGCTCTCACGTGTTATTCTATTGAATACCAAGGATGCGAGTTTCCATCACAAAGGTATTCACATCAGCGCAAATGAAGTATAAAATATTACTGTTTTGACTTGGCTGTATTTGTATCACGCTTGTGTAAATGAAGAAAGTGGAAAAAGAAGTCCATCTGTTGCAAAAATAGGATTTTTAACAGGCATCTGTGTATATATGCAGTGATACATGTTTTTCTAACATGTGGGCAGTGACTTGCTTTTCTTTCCTCCTTTCCCTGTTTTGTAAAAGTATTTCCATCACTAAGTGCCTCTGTTTCTGGGCCTGTCAGTGGAAAATCCAAATGGTCCGTTAACTGTGAAGTCAGTTGTCAGTTCTTCTCTCCTGCCTCTAGTTTGGCACACTTCTAAGTGACTTGCTTCATTGATTGCACAGTGATTCTGCACTGCAGAAATGAACCTCAGGTCACATATCTTGAAGTTAATTGAAACTATATAGTATTTTCTGTGAGAGAAGTTGGCATATTTTTTCAATAGAAGCAGACTGGTAACATATGCCTGATGATGATTTACTATAATAGCAAATTTCCAGATTCATGTTTAAACTGAGATGGGTAAAATAAAGGGCAAAATAAGGCTGAAGGGAATATGCATTCAAACACATCTTTTTCAGTTTAAGGGACCATGATTGTTGGATAGGCATGTGGTCTTGTCGTGCAACTCGAAGACATAACATGATGTGTTCAATTACATTTAGTGATTGCTTAATGTTTATATGAAAGATGAGAATAAAACGCAGTTTTAGTTTCTTCCCCTGCCATTTCAGACCTTCTGTACACAGCTCCATGGTGCAAAGTACGTTTATTTCTTTCTTACATTGAATGTTACTTGTTAGAAAGCATTATATATTGAGCCATGCTCTAGTGCTAATAAAGAAATAAAAGCAGTATCTCACTATCAATGGACTCCACAGTGATTTTTTTGGCTTAAATGATAGTTCCTTGAACTTACTGATTTTGTGCTGCATTTAGACGCCTCATCTTTCCTCACTTTCTATAAGTGCATCTGTACAGGATGCATCTTTCTTCTCTTTTTTCCAAAAATGCTTTGTAATGTTATTATACACTTTCCCCAATGCAGCAGGGAAGTGACTGAATTTTTACCGGTGAAAAATGATTCCTATATACACTTTGATCCTGTGATTCATTATTCTACTGTCAATTTGGTTTGCTTTTCACTCTAGGCCACTGTTTTCTTGATTGCTTCAAGCTTGCAAATTACGCTGTTCCCAAGATCCAATGTAAAGTAAAAAAAAAGATAAAGACAACAGGGACACAAGACAATTCTAACACAAGAGCTGGGCAGTGAGATTGTCTCTCTGGTATCGATAGCACTGATACTTTTTCAGTAATTGGATCAGGACTTGATATTGCCTGGTCCCTCAGTAGATCAGGCTGCATTGACCCATTTTATAAAAATATTTCAGTTTTAAAATAAAATACTGAACTTCGAGTGTTGTGATCTTTTCCCAACACATATGGCAAAACACATGGAAAACTTTGAAAAGCTGAATGATTTTTGTATTTATAGATCTCATGATAAGTGCAGAGGAGATAGGTATTTTGGAAAAAAGTACCCACATTAAAACAAACAAACAAGAACACTTTCCCCCATCAGTTATTTTTGCTTCACTTCCAAAAGCTTGTATAAAATTAAAGAAATATGCAATCTCTTCCACTTGTAATCAGATATATTCAATATTATTGTTACGATTATATATTTTATATAGAACAACAACAGTGGAGCAGCCTGTTAATATGTTTGTTTTTATTGTCATGTTCAGCTCTCTTTAGGAAAATTTACCCTAATTGAGTCAGAAAAAATCTCTTTTCCGACTGACGATCACAAAATTTTGGAAGCTGTCAAATAGCTAAGAAGTGAAAATTCATCCATGGCAATAGCTTTGCTGAAAAGATTGTTGTAGTCCTAGCCCATGGTCTTTCCTGTTCTTTCTACTCTGACTTCCCGCAGGATATTCCTGTCTCAAAGTCTTACTTTAAAATAAATATATAAGCACCATTGTAAGCCTTCATTTGGAAAAATCTAACGGAATTCAAGAATGCATATTTATTTAACAAGACTCAGCGGTACTTTTCAGGTTATTTTGTTCCTGTATAGAAGTTTTTTCATTAGCAGGGACATGGAAATCACAAAGGTGTCACTGCACAGTGTTATGCACAATTGATTACACTTATCTCTTGTCTGATGAAAGTTAATACAGTTCATCTAACAGTAAGCATTGCTCAGTGATGTACAGACAGAATCATCATAGTTTCAAAAAAAATCCACCTCCTAATAAATTAAATGATCTCGCTGTATTCTTTTGCACTGAATATTAATTTGCTTTAGAAATGTTGTTATGACCCGTGATATTGACGGGTAACAGAGGCACAGAGACTGTCTCACCCAAAGTGCTACCCCAGTTTCCTCCTTAGGTGCTTTTCCACTTTCATTTCAAGTAAATTGCTATATAGTTAATCCAGGATTTAACTAACAGTTTATTAACAGTGGGGAGAGAGTGCCAGAAGTAAGGGTTTCTACTCTTTAGCTCAGGGTGTGTTTTAAAATTTGTCTGAAATACACAGTATAGTTTACAAGAAGACATGGCAATTTCTTTGCATGCTATAATTAAAGACTTGGGAATACACATTTACACAAAAAAACCCTCTCATAGTTATTGCTATTTAATATGGATGTAAATTTGCCTTTCTATGTGCCTAAATGCTGGAGACATAAAGCGCAGTCCCTGCAGAAGATAGATGTATACCTGGAAAATAATGGTCTAGTAGACTGTAAGGATGGCTTAATCTTTTTTGTGAAGGTGAGTTTGCACCCTTTTCATCCTCTATCGCCCCCTATTTTATTCAAACTTAAGTATCTTGCTCCTGGAGTCAGCATTCTCCATGTGGGAATATACTGAAAATATTAAAAATAAGGCTGATTTTTTCTTTGGCATGACACTTAAAGCAATATTTTTCTCCAGAGTTTTGAAAAAGCCTTTTGTTTCTTTTTCTTTCCTAAACAATTTTGTTATTTCACTGTGCTGTGGTTCTATCCTTGATCTGTTTCTCCTTCTCTGAAACTGTTCCATCAACTAAGAAGAAAACAATATCTCAAACCTCTTCAGGGAACATATCATGCAAATGACTCGTTTGTCTGCGATTCTCATGTTAAAACAATCTTATCACATTTCGTTTTGCTAATGCAGCTAAACTGTAGACTATGTGCTATGCATAAAATACATGTTGTGTGAAAGCTATCCATATTCTATTTTTTCTGAGCAATAATACTGTTGAAGTTTGTTATGATTAGACAGATTCAAGAAAGTAGTACATTCAGCGAAGCAGATAGTTTTGTCTGCACTTCCATGAATTTTATCTATGCATAAAACTTATTTGGTATAGAAGTGTTGCTAGGTTATGATAATATATACAGAATTCTTTTAACTAGTTAGGTACCAACATGTAACATTCATATGTGATGACTTCAGGGTCAGATTCTGGTCTCCATTATACTTGCTAATATATTAAACTTAGTAAGCATGACTAGATATAACTGAGGATATAATTTGTCTTGTGCTTTTTAAAATGTTTTCTGACACTTTCCTTTCAAACACTGGCTAAGCTAACTGTTAAACTTAAGTAAGTTTATTAGTGCAAGGGTATATGCAAGGCATTTTAGATGAGGGTTACGGGGAGAGGCAAAGGAATAAATGGCTATTTTTTCAACACGTAACGTGACATGTGCAGGTGAAAGGGTTGCGAATGGGAGGCGGCCTTCTAACATTTTTGTTTCAAACCTGGTTTAAAGATGATTCACACACAAACATTAACGTGTAGGCCCACTGTGNTCATGTTGTATGACACCCTCTATTTTAAAGACTCCANAAATTAATTTCCCTTCCACCTGAAGATCGTTCTTTCAAAAACTAGACAAACTATCTTCAAATTCTGCCTATTAATCTCATTATGAGTTGGTTTTATAGATTCAAGTTGTGGCTGCCCCCTGCCTGGAAGTGTTTAAGGCCAGGTTAGACTGGGCTTTGAGTAACCTGGTCTAGTAGAATGTGTCCCTGCCCATGGCAGTGGGTTGGAACTAGCTGATCTATAAGGTCCCTTCCAACCAAACTATTCTATGATTCTATTCTGTTCAGGAGACTTATTTTCAAAGTTGTGCTCTGTGTGGGAATTAGCAATTTAGTAAGATACATGCGATGTGATAAGTAATGCTTTGTCCTTTCGCTCTTTAAGTCAGACTGATCATCTTTCGACTTTTACAGTGAAATGTTCTTGAAACTTTCCTGTGACGCCTTTGCAATGAAATGTGCTCAGAGTAAAGGATTTAGCATTCCAATAGAGGCTGCATTGTTGCCAAATGAGCATGCAACCTGACCTCCCTGCTGCTGCTCCACCCAAGGATCACCTTTTGACCCTACCATCGACCCTACCATCAGCAATTCCTTTTCAAAGGCCACATCTAAGCTTACCTGCAAGAGAACACCAGGAGACATGCCAGATCCTGCTTGCTCATTGGATAAAGAGATTGTGTGCTTAGATTTCCCCTACACAGAGACAGGGATGTGGGAAATGGTTGGTGCATATCCAGAGAGCATGCTAATGGGAAGTCAGGATGTGGCAGGGGCTAATACATGCATCTGGGAATTTGGAAACATGCCTGGATGTTAGATTTCAGATATATCAAAAAAATTTCTCTGTGGGATTACCTCTCACTTTGTTTGATTTTAAGTACATTTCCCAGAGTATATTTCTGTGTCTTCTTAAACAGAATCTGGGTTTTGTCCTCTGCATTGTTTTTCATGCTCTATCACCTTTTGTCAACAGTGATTTGTGTTTTAGTTCAGATAACTTACAAAATTTTTCTGAAGTGTAAATATAGAACTAAAATCCCTATATACTTAGTAGGAATTACATAGCCAGCCTTGAAATGTAACAGAATGTAAGTTTTTAATCCCCCCCTTTTTTTTTATATGCCATATCCATTTTATATCCCTTTAATTTAACCAGAATGTCCTGCATTACCAAGTCAGATGCTGGCAGAAGCATTAATATTGGTGCATTTATTAACTAAACTGTTAATCTAGACAAAAATAAAAAATAGCAAGTTAATTTGACAGGAGTTGCTTTTATAGCCCCTTATTGATTGGCATTAATTGTTTCCATAAGTTTAATTTTTTATTAATTAAGTCCAATATTATTCATTACACTATTTTGCCTGTTTATTTCAGTCTCACAGACCTATAGTTACTTAGATTATACTATTTAAGTAGCGGCACATGTTTCCCTCCTCGGGTCTTTTGAAGCTTTCACAGTGTACCAAGGTGTACTAAAAATAAATAATGATGGTCCAGATAGCTCCTTTCTATGATATTTATTTTAGATGCATTTAAATACCTCCTTAGTAATACTTTCTACAATACTTACCATAAGTTTTAAAACTCATAATCCAAAGAGTTTTGGAAGCCTAATGTAAATTTCTAAAGGGCAGAATGACAGCATTAACTGTATAAATCATGCTAGGACTAAATGGTGTCTTTTTATTCAGAAGAGACTTCCTTGTATATTGTCATAAACAGTACTAACAAGCAATATCTTTATCTGACATAATTTACAGTGTTATGGTCTTTGTCATATCAGATACTCACCATTCACTGCCTCCTTCCCATGTCTTTTAATTTATCATTTCAGTCTCTAGATTGGCATTCTTTCTCATCAGAACTGACTTTTTCCTGGATGCATGAACAATTCCCTTGCATGTGGTAACTTTGCCTACAAAGTTATCCCCCTGCAGTGTGTTGTAATCAGCCCCAAAGTTCAACCGCTACCTTTGAGGTCAGACTCTGCACATGGGTAAAACATCAGAAAAAGTCAACGGTTCTCAGATTTAGGGTCAAGTCCTCATCTCTACATTCATCCAATGGCTTTATCCATATTAATAATCTAAACAGGGCCAGAGAAAGTATGGGTTTAAGCCTGACGGATCTCTGTGATTGTACGTAATGCTTGATTATCAACATGGACACTGGCAGGATTTTGACCCATGCCAGCTGGCATTTGCACGGCCAGACCTGACATAAAGATACTGCTCCCAGGAGCCAGTATGGATGAAGTCCCTCTACTTTGGAGAGTGAGGAAGAGAGCATTTCACAGAATCACAGAATGGTAGGGGTTGGAAGGGACCTCTGTGGGTCATCTAGTCCAAACCCCCTGCCGAAGCAGGGTACCTACAGCAGGCTGCACAGGACCACGTCCAGGCGGGTCT
>Ga0065711_1029265_pt1 | contig 36900 bp, 17 predicted proteins | sample Hoacrofraction12_FD_59098 | JGI IMG/M metagenome (GOLD analysis project Ga0065711, IMG submission 59098) | Hoatzin crop microbial communities from Cojedes, Venezuela - Epithelial fraction 12 v2 (version 2) | ecosystem: Host-associated > Birds > Digestive system > Esophagus > Crop | place... | reverse complement strand
ATTACAGAATCACAGAATAGTAGGGGTTGGAAGGGACCTCTGTGGGTCATCTAGTCCAACCCTCCTGCTGAAGCAGGGTCACCTACAGCAGGCTGCACAGGACCTTGTCCAGGCGGGTCTTGAATATCTCACCTTCTCTACTAAAATCCTACATGCACATCCTTTTAAATATGAAGTACATTAATTAATTTAATTTATTATTTATAAAAAAAAGTTTTGTCACTCCATGAAAATATAGATATTTGGTCTGTGATAGGCATCACTTCATAGAAGCTCTTTAAGTAACAATAAGGTTTTGAAGTGAATCAGGCAAAATATTCAGACTAGCAGTTTACCTTTTGTTTGGGTGAAAGAAAAATTGAAAGACAATTAGCATTGAAAGATAATTACTCTACCTAGAGAATTATTGATCTGACAGTCCTATCTTTTAGGACCATACATCATATTTAAAATGATTTGTTTTGTCCAGCACCTAAAACCAATCAAATAACGTAAATTATCTACAACACATTAGTAGTGCAAACTTTCCAAGGGAATGTATGTACTTAGGTTATTTCCCCAGAAGAAAAGAAGTTTTTTGTGTTTATATGAAACCAAAAACCCAGAAAAGCAGGAAATGAATAAAGATTAAAAGTAGCATAAACCTTCTGGAAAACTGTCTTCCTCCAAATGAAAATATGTTTCTGATTTATATTGTTATACGGGCTTATCCATATTCTCTTGTTGATCTTTTTTTGTGATATCTAGTTGTCTCACAGTCTTTACTGGATTAAAACTTTTAAACTATAGTCTGTGGTAAAGAACCATCTCTTCCATTTGAGAGAAGGAAAAACAAAACCACAAAATTAATTATACCTGCTAGATTTTCAGAAGGGTTTTCTTTGTTTTTACTCCAAATTTTTTAGCATTTTTTCCAGTGACTAGCCCATAGGAAGTATTTAAACACTAGATGTAGGAAGGACTCAAACCCAGGACTCTCTCCTTATTTCACCTGTAGGTAAATCTTGCCTTAGTCAAAAGGGTGACCAATTTATAAACGTTGATGACCTTCAGTTAGAAAATAAGCACTGGGTTGTCCAGCTCTAGCAAGGTGCATCTGGGACAAGCAAAGCTGAACTCCAGAAACCAAAAAAATATTTTAAGGCTGGAAAAGGAATCTCCCAATTCTGAAGTGTTATACATACAGCCCTTCTAGCTTACATTTTTCCTCCTGAAAAAAACTCTAGACTTCACTGGAAAAAGGACAGAAATAATTCAAATAATAGAACTTCTGTACCGGTCGATCTGTACCACTCTTTTTATTTAATTTATAGTTTATGGATTATATTTTCATATGAGTAATTATAAACATAATATTTACATTTTTACATTTTTCCTCAGCATCTAAGAATCTTTACAACGTTAATCTCTTACAACAGTTGTACTTTATTCATATCAAGAAAAATTATTGATGTCTAATGGAAAATCTGTGGAAATGTAAATTAAATATATTCAGATTGCAAGTTATCAAAGCCAGTCAACTCTGATGAAGAAACAGCTAGTAATCTGTCTTACGAAATGGCTAAGGAAATGTTCTCTGTTGTTACTTTGCGATAGGACGAGAGGCAATGGCCTCAAGTTGCGTGAGGGGAGATTTAGATTTGATATTAGGAAGAATTTCTTTACTGAAAGAGTGGTCAGACATTGGAATAGGCTGCCCAGGGAGGTGGCTGAGTCAGCATCCCTGGAGATGTTTAAAAAATGTGTAGATGTGGCACTTTAGAATTTGCTTTAATAAGGCATGGTGAAGGTTGAACTTCATGTTTTTAGAGGTCTTTTCCAACCTATGATTCTGTGATTTCAATGATTTGGTTAAGCATGTCTACAATTTATGCACAATGAATGTCCACATGAAAATAAAACCTAGCTGCCTGTAATCTGAGAATATTTGTATCATATTATTAATAATGAACCTAATGCCAAACGAGCAAAGCATAATAGCAAGTACTGATGGAAGGCTGCAGATTACTACAAGTACTTAGTGCACCTGGCTATGAGCACAAAGATTCAGAGTTCCGTCTGTGCCCTGGAATCCCACTGCAAATTCCTTACTCACACAGAAATACATATGCATCATCTCATTCAGACTGCCAAAAGCAACTAGATGTGATACTAGTGACATCATGATGTGAGTGCTGCTTGCTACAGAGACATGATGTGTCCTCGGTAGACTAGTTCAAATACTGCATGAGATGAACATGCCTTATTGCTTGCATGCAAAACACAGATATCTTTTCAGGTTTTTACTTCCACCCTAGGGCCTTATACAGGCACCATACAGAAATACATGGCTTTAGTTTTATCTCTGTTATCACCTTTATTTCATTTTAAGGGAGACTAGGTTGGATTTTGTATCAAAAAGAAACCAAAATGATACTGGTATACAATTGAACATGATTTAATTGCTGAAGTCTAAATTCCCAAACAAATGATTATTGTACAGCATATAAGTCTACTAAAATCACTATCATTTGTGGGGAAAACAGTGTCTATAATAACTGGAGACATTTTTATACAGTTCTGAAATCAACAAAAATAAAGCAAGTTTATTTTATCACCATGCTACGGAAGATTTTATAGAAACTTAATCCTGTTTTTTGATAATACAACTAAAGCCAGATAGCAGTGAACCTTTGAATTTCAAGTCCCTGGTTATACCACATTCAGATACACATTTTTTTTTCTCCCCTGAGAAATTATAAACACGTCCGTGGCTCAATTTAAGTTATATTTCCTTGTTTGGTTATGATACTGGGACAAGGCGAAGGGGGGAAAAAAAGACTTTAAAATGTTCCATTTATAAAAGTCAGGTGAAATAAGTGTGTTCAAAAGCACAAAAAACGGTGTCAGTTTCTGATAAAGCACATTGAAGAGTTCGTTCTACACAGTACATCATACTTTTTTTGCAAGAGTTGGCCAGACATTTCACCCTAATCAATAGTGAAGTATTGATCTAAATGATAATATGACCTCCCATCGATGAAGAGAAGTATATTAAGGAACCTATATTTCTGTAAGCACAGGGGTTTTTTTGTTGGTTTTTTTTTTTTTTACGCTATCATAAAATGTGGAGTCAAGTATTATTATCTGTAACCCTTGTGCTCTAAACTGTTGCTATTAAATAAGAATGATTGTCTAAAAATAAACATTAGAGAAAGCAACCTAAATATGCCATCAAGAAACTATGCTCTAGAGAAGATCTTCAAAGCTCTGTCTGTATATAATCAAGCTCTGTTCCAGACATTGAAGTTTCCTATTAACATTCTTGTGCAGAAAAAGAAAGTTAACGGTTTATTCTCCTTTACATACTATAGTATTCTTCTGATGTTAACTGTTTTGTAAATGGAAGCACTTTGAAAACAATTTCCATAATGGATTTAATAGTCAAGCATTTTTGTCAACATTGGCTGACTCATGATCCATGTGATGCACAGCCCCCATAAATAATATAAGTTATGCCCTAGCTCACTGTGATTGCACTGAAAATTGACTCTGCTGTTGCTGTATATGTTATTGCATTCATAATAGAGAAACTCACAACAATTTTATTCTAGGCAGAGCACTTAGTGAAAGAAAAAAAAAAAAAGAGGAAAGAAAAAGCATGTGGAAACACACATTGAAACAGGGACTCAGGAATTCACCAGAGGCTATAGAAGGAAATGGGACATAATCACGAACAGAATGGAAGTCTGTTGACTGCCACTAACTCCTGCTAACCAATACAACATGATGCCTATCATTTTCAATGGATGAGACAGTGCAAGATATGTCAGCGAGAAACAGAACAAACTGGGATACTATTCCTTCATCCCCTATTATTTAATTAAAAATTGCTTATTCATAATGCACCGAAACCAGCAGATAAATATTTAATGAAAACAATTCTAAAAATACAATGGAAAGTCTTTCAGATATTGGGAAACTGCCTTGTTTGTTAACTTTCTTGACAGTATTCTTCTGAACAGCTAAGTGAGATTTGTTATGCTCAGGGCATCAGCTCTATACCTGTACTACCTCTTAGTAGCATTGTAAGGAATTACCTAATGTAACTGAAGAATATGTATCAAAGTCTGGAAGTCTTCAGAAAAAAATTAATGCTTAATAGTTTAGTCAATATTGAGAAAAGTGGGACAGATATAAATATAGGTAGGGAAGAGGAGAAAAGACAAAAGAAGACAAATACATAAGGAGGAGAGACCTTAACCAAGGCAAATGAAAAAGAAGAAAAAAGCAAAGAGACTTGATCAAGGAAGATGTGTGAGAAGTGATAAATAAGATGAACCTGTAGAAAAAAGATGTCGTGTGATAAACAACCTAAGAACAAGGGAAAGGTTTTTTAATAAGTGGTCATAAACCTTTCAACTTGCTGCTGCTAAATAGCATGATACAAATCTACTTCACAACATGTGTTTGCAGCATTGCTTAATAATACTTGCGTAACAGAAATATTGTTTGCACATAGCCACAGTACGAGACATTTCTCAGTCCCATACTATCAACAATTTTTAGTCAGTAGCTTATTTAGAAACTGGCATCAAAGTGATATGTAATTTTGTGTGGTCTAGTTAGAAAACTTAAATAAAAGATCATAAAAATTTCCACTGAAAACAAGGACTAATGAATAAAGACAGATCAATTTTCATTGGAAGGTGGCCTTACGTTATGGAGGAGAGGAGAACATACTTTTCATAACATCATTCTACAACAAACCACCCTCATTCCATTATTTGCTTTCTCCCAGTATATCTATGTGCTACTTTTTAGTGACTAATATTTATATATCTTTCACTCTCCTAGTACAGCCAGAGGCAAAACAGCAGGACAGAAAACTTCCCTTGAGAGTGTAGTCCAGCAAAAAACATCATAGACAAGTATAACGCAGACCTGGTGAACTTTGTGACACTTAGCAGTACTTTGCATCATTTCTCTTCACCTTTCAGATGGTGCGCTCTCTGGCTTTATTAGATGCAGTTAATAGGTGTATCATTCTTAAAACTGTGGAGCTCTAAAATCTCTTTGAAATTTCCTAGACAACATCTGCAATACTGTGAACACAGACTGACACCAAATTTCTTTACTTTCTTTTCATAAAGTTTTATGAACAATAAATTTGAAAAGAAAACCAAAATTATTGAAATCAGGCAAACAAAAAAAGATAAAAGAAAAAAAACGAAGAAAGAAGAAAAAAAAGTTGCCTCCGGCACTTCTTAAGAACTTCTTGGCCTGAATCCAGATCAACAATTCTACTTTGCCAGTCATTCCTATCTACCAGCACTAAACAGTTTTAAATACATTTGCAAGCAATAAGTATAAGAGGGGAACATTTGTCCAAACTGCCCTCAAACCCTGTCTGAATCTTAGCAGTTCCTATACTAATAAATAATTTTTAATCTTGACTCTGTTTTCCAGGAAGGCAACCCTGGAACAGGATCTAACAAGCTGCTTTCTTGTCACCTCTTGTTATGGTTTGGCTGTGGCCGGCAAAAAAAGAGCCACATGGCCGCCCCTCCCTCCGCCACGGTGAGGAGGAGAATGGAAAGAAAGAGGCAGAAACCGGTGGGTCGGGATAAGGGCAGTTTAACAGAACAGCAAAGGCAACAGGAACAACAACAACGATACAGATAAGAGGAAAACACAACACAAACGGCACAACCCACACAGCTGCTCTGCCGGACCGCACCGCCGCTGTGTCCTCCCGAGCCGCAAGTGAGTTCCCCGCTTCCCCGCTTCCCCCCACTGGAACCCAGGATGACGGCACATGATATGGAATACCCTGCTCTGTTTGGCCAGGCTGGGTCAGCTCGCCCGGCTGTGTCCCTTCCTGGATTCTGGTGAAAATTAACCCTGTCTTGGCCGAACCCAGGACACTCTGAGCCACAGCTTGCTGATTAAAATGGTCTATAGCCTCCTCCTTTCTCCCGTCTTCCTTCCCACACGGTCTTTCAAATCACTCTACCAAAAAGATAAAGGAGGGTGAGTGGGTGCAATGGTGTCTGAGGGAGACTTGAACCCTAAATACTGTAAGGGGCTTAGCAGGACTAAATTCTTATTGCAGCTTGGACAATTCTGTACTAGAATAAAATAATTTCTTTAAAGATGTCTAGATCTGAATCTCAAAGCTGCTGTTATTCCTTCACATATTACATTGTGGCTAGTCCACTTGCTCTGGAGTGATGAGGTCAGAGACACCTCAGCAAATTTCGTGTTTGGAAGTTCCTTTTTCTGCCGTATGTCTTGAAAGGAAAGAGCGTGTGTAGATAAAAAGGGTGACACTGTAAATATCGCTGACGCTGTAAGCAGAGGCAAAAGGATGACATATACAAAAGGTGTATGGTAAATTTATATATGAAGTTTTGAAAGCTAGCTCATCCACAATATGAGCTGTAAAACAGAACATAAAGACAGCAAAACCTAGGCTTAAAGCTACACATCCAAATATATTTAAATTCTTTCTTCTTTTGTACATTTGTCCATTTACAAGTATATTTTCTTCCTATCATTCAGAATAGCTCTAGCATGTTGAATACTGATTGTCAGGAAAGATTAAGCTACACAAAAAACTTTTTAATCTGCAGAAAGAATACAGAGACAAAAATAATTTCTTCTTAGATATGCCTTGTTTTCTCTATATTTCTCTTAATCAACCAGTATTCTAGTCTCCTGTATTTGGAAGAGTTTGCAAATATGTTAAATCAAAGGACAAGAACAACAGAATAAAATATTGGCTGTCAAGAACACGTAAACAAATAACTAGATTTAGTTTTATAACATTTTCTGTATTATGAATATCAGAGAGAGGTTTAGAAGTGATTCAGCCAGGCTTCCAGAGGCAGAAGGTGATACAGGCACAAAAAAATTTTTCTGTAGCAGTAAGAAGGCTAGTAAAGAAATCCTGAACCAGCAGTATTTATCCTGAAGACTTCACAAAGAGGAAGAGAGGTATTTTGCTTAAATCCCAAACTACCATTAATTCTCACTGATGACAGATGCAGGTAGCAGAAACCGTGACATGTCTGCACTGCACGCTTACCCACAATTTCGCTCCAGAATGTGAGGGCACCAAAAGTCCTTCTCATTTGTCCGGTGACATAAATGAGAGTCTGAGATACTGTAGTTTGCAAAATCAGCTACTAAATGTCTTCTAGGCTTATGATAACTGTTGAAGCCGCATGCTGAGTGTAAAATATGTTTCCTTATTGTAAGGCCTCACTCTGCCCTCAATCTCCAACTTAGTTTGATTCATGAGCAAACTATCTGCATTAAATAAATGCATGATAAATGTGTCAAGAAGACACCGTATCAGTCTTCTAAGACCCCGGGCACCACTATTTGCACAGATGTAATTCACTTCCAGGTGTCATGAGACAGATTTCTAGGAACCTATTTTGATAGGAATCTTCTAGATGAGAATTTGAGAATACAGCTGTTGTAGCTGCTGGCCCAGCTGCCTGCTCTTGCATATACTCCCTTGAACCACAGGAGGCTTACAAGTGTCAGTTTTACAGCCTGTGATCTACAGACAGATTGTCTGCATTTTTGCAGCTAGAAGGCAGAGGGACCACATGTAGGCATATGACGAAGGTTATTATTATTTAGGAGTACACAGGATTTTCAGACAGGTAAGAGAATCCGAGCAGAATTTGCCTGCTGTTTACTTTGTGCACAAAGTATACTTCCTCCCTAGACTCACACAAAACAAAGCTCCGACAGTCTTTCATCTCTACAGCCCCTAGCTTCCTCCCGGATTTCTTCCAGAGCACTATTGTTTAGACCTTGACCACATTTCACATGATGACCACAAAGGAGAAGACTGAAAGCCCAAAGTTATATTGCACAGATCCAACTAATAAGAGGAGAATAATACTCTGTGTTAAAGCCACTCATAATCATATAAAGCATTTTCTATTTGCATCTGATACTCACGCTTAGGAACCAAGAGATTAAGTGTTACTATCTATAGAACATCTATGCCATAGCCACTGACAGAGGGTCAGCTATTTTTACAGCTTAGGTGAAATCTTAGTAAATGACACCATTTTTAGAGATGACAGAACTGTTACAAGCTTACTCAGGACCGATGTTGTGCCTTCATCTCTAGACTGGAACATCATTACTGTAGAGGAGCAATAAAGATACTTAAGTCAGAAGATGATTGAAAATCAAAATACTAAATGCGTTGATTAAATAAACTCCTTAGAAAACCATTAACCTGTTTGAACTCTGCAGTGATGGGTCAGGGAAACCTATTGATTGAGCTGCAGTTTGTCTTCATTTCAAAAGTAATTTAATTACCAACTGTAATATTCTTTGAAAGAATTAATCTCATACTATAGGAATGTAGAGACAACCTAGAGAAAGTGCAGTTATTTCCCTGAGATTTTCATAGTCTCAGTCCTGACATTTTCAGAATCTTGCTCGTTATATTTTGTGTTGCCAGACAAGAACAGCAACAGGAGATAAGTGTATGAAATCAGATGCACACTCAGATATTGATTAGCGTCTTAGTTATCCATCAAAGATTTAGCATACTGACTGATGGCAAATGAGACACAATTGCTTGATATTGATTGTAATAGGCTTTGCATCAGCTTGTAATACCAGAGGGATGTGGGGGTTTTGGTCAAAATAGTAAATTATGGCTTTGAACAGTATGATATATCTCCCCCAGTTACTGATGAGGGTTTTTAAGAAAATGTATTTGTAAATTTTGAACATGGTAATGTCACCATATGAATAGAAGTGTTCATGGAGTGATTTTCCACTCTTACCGTATGTTTTTATTAATATCAAACTACACACATTTAAATTAGCACATATACTAATAATTTTATTTACCTTAAGTTACAATTTTATCAGTGTGTACATACATATATCTTGTGTATAGTTTTTTATCTTGTGTATAGTTGTGTAAAATTTATTTAGAAATAAAATCACATAAAACCCACCTGATTAATTTCAAACGTATACATGTACGTATGCACGCCTGTGTGTCTGTATGCAGTTTACCATGACAGTTTATGCACAAAATTTGTAAATTTATACTGATGCTAAAATACTGACTCAGTTTGCCTGCAGATAAGCTACAGTATCCGACTACACACAGTTAATATACCTCAGTTCCCTCATCTGCAAAAATCTTACCTTCCTTATGCAGTGTTGTGAAGTTGATTAAGCACTTGTGACCTTCTGATAAGTGTAAGATAGTTAAAAGATAAATATTTATAGCTGTGAGGCACATACTTTTTCTCTAGCTAACAGAATAGTATCAGAATTAAGTTGATAATGTAACAGTAAAAATAAGTTTATTAGAATTCTGCTCAGGTAGATTTAAAGTGAAACACTTTTCTGCAAGTGGAGGTGAAGTATATTTCAAAGCAGTTAGTCCACAGTGAACGGCATAAAAATGATTACATATTTTAAGAATTGAAAAAGAAATAATATTTGCAACAAGCACCCTCCGACGCAAAGATCTTGTCCTGGGTTGGGCCAGGACAGGGTTAATTTTCACCAGAATCCAGGAAGGGTCACAGCCGGGCGGGCTGACCCAACCCCAAGCTGGCCAAACAGAGACGGGTATTCCATACCATGTGCCTCATGCTGGGTTCCGGTGGGAGGGGGCGGCGCGGCGGGAGCTCACTTGCGGCTCAGGAGGGCACAGCGGCGATGCGGTCCAAGAGAGCGGGTCTGTTTTGCGGGTTTGTTTTGTATATTCCCCTTTTCTGTATCGTTGTTGTTCCTGTTGCCTTTGTTTTACTGTTCTGTTAAACTGCCCTTATCCCGACCCACCGTTTTCTGCCTGTTTCTTTCCATTCTCCTCCGCACAGCGGCAGGGGGAGGGGCGGCCGCGTGAAGCTTTTGTTGCCGGCTGCAGCCCAAACCAGAACAGACCTTTTTTTAATGAACCTGAGGGAGAAATATACTCTGTAGATTACTTTTTCTGTAATTTTGAGCTTCTGTATTTTACACTGTGCAACTCATTTGTAACCAGTCAGAAATACTATTTGAGACAAAAGCAGGCCAGATATGCTGCTGGCCTATTCTAATGTAGCAATGTCTATGTTCCTATGAAACGAAGGAAGTGAAGAAAAACTTCAAGATTCTCTGAAATGTAACTTAGTTTGATGAAAATGTAACTAGCAAGTCAGTAAACTACTCACGAGTAGAATAAAACAGAATGAAGCTGTATAAAAGAAATCACTGACACGACTTTGAAACAAAAGAACTGTGTATAGCAACAATAATAGTCACATTTTCCTTCATATCACTGGCAGTAGTAGCATATCTGTCTAATGGCGTGTGGCCAAACATCCGAACCAAACTGCACAACTACAGAGATTAGTGAAAACAGCAGAATACTCTCCCTTATTCTTTCACTACTAACATCACTACATTTTCTTTCAGAAAAACCTGAGGTGATTTTACAGGATTTTGATTGCAGACACTTCTTTTTTTTTCCCCCAACTGCTACTCAGTGTTAAGACAAACACCCTCTTTAAGGCACATGGTTTAATCAAAACTGGGTGTAAAGTTTCTTGGTAAATTATAACCTAATTTGTAATATTTTATTTTTTTTCACTCTCCCAATTAAAGCGCTTTTTAAAGTTCTTTTTGTAGAAATTTACTAGGTGAGATGTCCCAAATCATTCTATTAATCCTACCTCTCATGCATGGCATGGCCACAGGGGTAACACATCAAAAGTCTCTGTTCTGAAGCTGTTTAGTGATGTATGATTAGCCAAATCAGATCACAGCTTTGCAGTTTAGGTGAAAGAGGGATCCTTCCATTATATCAGAGAGACAAGAGATAGAAAAAGTCTGTGATTTGACCAAGTGAACTACTTATGTTTTCAGAATAGATAAAATCTGTAAGTTTACAGGGGGGCAGAAGATGATCCTGCAGCTGTTGAATCTGAATGTTCTTGGATTCAAAAGCTACCTTTGAACTGATCCAGTGAGAGCTATGTGGATAAAGACCAAAGGGTCAATCTTACCTGAACAGCACAGATCAGACATTAATTTTTGATAGAGTTCAAAGCAGGGAAAGCTCTTGTCTTACAAATATAGGTGATTTATGTAATAGTTGTTCTTGAGCTCTGATCTACAAATGAGTCTACGCTTCGTTGCTCAGAAATGAGTTTAGCAAATTTTTAAACAACAAGTATACCACTAGCTTTTTACAAAGTGGCCTTACTGTCTTTTTTCACTAAGGAAATAAGATCTATTTCCTATTTTGTGATAGGTAACCAGATCTCTTGCCCTCTCCAGAAACATTGACCCATTCCTCACATCTGTCTCTTTATCTTTGTTCAGCTGTTCTTAGTGCTATGTCTCTCTGCTTCCTTGATTTCCTCATAGAACTCAGTCAATATAAATCACAAGAGATGAAAGCTTATCTTGCTCAGAAGGTTGCCTCTCTACCACTGAGCAGAGTCTGATTGTGAGATTGCTACCCGATTCTACCTGATTCTTTTTAAGAGAGTTACTGCTCTCAGTTTCTCCTGTGACAGAAAGCTGTTCCTCTTTGTACAACTACTATTGAGGTAAAGAGAAAGAAAAATTAAAAAATACCTAGGAGTTAGAGAATTTACGTGGAAAGGTTGGAATCAGATGGCCCAAACCAGTCAGGAAAAGGAAAATGCTCCCCTGTTTCAGGTGAAAACCCTGTTCACGTAGAACACACCTCTCTCACACTTTTCTAAACAGTACTCCCTATGATTGAAACATAGTACAATTAATTACAGCAGTGCTCAGTATATTCAATGCTCTCTGCCTGTGAACACATGTATTTTCTGAGCCACATTATCTCTTTGATCTCCATAAATTCCTTTCCAAATACTTTGCAATTTTGTATGAATTATCTCTCAATTTATGCTAGCTCTTTGTCACTGTCTCACATTAATAATGCAACACTCCACAACAAACCTCAGCATTAGTTTATTTGCAGATTTTGCTGACATTCATACCTTGATTTAGGATCCCAGATTTTGAAGGTAAATACATCAGGGAAATAGACAAGTTCTGCCCACAATTCAGTGTCTGCAGTGGATACCTATCATTGGCTAATAACTGAACCCCACCCAGCCCTTGCAGACTATGAGAGAGGAAAGATTCCCTCCTAGCCTGCAGAAAGTCTGCTGGCAAAGGTGGGTCCTGCTCTGATGTCAGTAATCAATCAGCAAGGCGTAATCTCCTGGCTAGGAGTTCATCCTTCTTCCTCCAAGGGCTTCAAAGATAGGTAAAGGACTTCAACCTTGGCTGTTAACCTCTTTAGCTGTCGTCCTGTCTGTCTTAACTCTCACTCTTCCTTATATAAAGGGATTCAGAAAAGAGCTTGAAAGGCCAGAGTTTTTACCTTTTCTTATCAGAGGAAATTTCATAAATTTGCTACATTCAATATGGTTGTGCTCCATGGAGTTACAACAGATTTGCAACTAAAAGCGTAAGTTTATCCTCCTGGAATCACTAATGCTTGCATATTTCACAGTCTGACCCAACACAATAAGAACACAAATGCAAGCTATGGTTCTTAACTTTCTTTTGTGTTCACTTTTAATTAATGATTGTGTATTTATATGGATTTCACAGCAGCCAGCATATAAAGTTTAGGCAAATCTCCCAACCTTATTTTTTTATTTTGAAAAGAAGGTAAAGAGACTATTTTCTGTATGGGCAAATTCATGAATCATTGCTCTCAGGCCAAAGAAAGAGCTCGAAGTACTGTTGGGAGTTCACATGTAAGGTACTCACAGAAGATCAGCGCATACAAGAGTGAATGGATGGAAGCACAGTCTGGAACACCTCTGGTTTTAATCAGCAGCTATGAGGAGCTTTTGTATGTCATCATTTGAGGGAGGGACTATCCTAGTCCTTTCTGAACCAGAGAGATCTGGTTTTGATCATTGCATGCCCACAAAAGTACTGGTAGTCTCTGCATGTTATGTGAGAGCTGGAGAAGACACCATCTAGTAGGTATTCAGACCCAAATCCATGATGATATTAGATAATCAGGGCATGTGTTCAGACTGAATTGAAGCGTCTACTGCCAGAGGTCCCTAAAACAGCATCCATCATATATCTGTAAGTATCTATATAAAAAAACAGTGATGCAAAGATAGGAGAGCTGTTTACTAAACCAATATGTTCAAACACCCAAGGGTGCTGGCATTATTCCTTTGAGTTCAGCCTAATGTCCCAAAGGAAAAGAGACGTATATATTCATAGTATCTGTCTATCTGTCTGTTTACCCAAGACTTATGACAGCTTTCTAATGGGTTGTTTAATTTCAGTCATCTGTGATGAAGGGATGATGTTTAAAAATGTCAGGTACCTGTGCGCTTCACACAAAGTCAGGTAAAGGAATCGTACTGTATTAGCATCTCCCTGGAGGAAAGGGCTGAAGTATGAGTTTAGCCTTTATTAGACATAAAAGAGTCTACAAAGCAACTCATGACAGTTGCTCACAAGACACTTTGGCAGCAAACAGCAATAACAAAATAGATTCTGCTCCTCCAGCAAATACTTTATGTTTTTTAAGATGATTACTCCCTTGTGTGTTTCTCAGTCTCTAATGTGTACATCTGATTAGGTAAGCATCTCCTGGCAGTTTTAAACATCGTGTATTAGTGTTTCTGGAACAAACCTGTAGTTCCAAATTGAATAATGGCACTATTGCTTGTTGTTTACATTAGAATACAGATACCTTGTGGATATGTAAAGTAGTTTAACAGTATCTCTTTTTGCCAATTGCACGTATGTGATTATCTAAGAAAATTCATACTGGTCATTCAATTATCTTTTCCTGAAAAGAAATACCCTTATGTTGTGTATTACTCTAGGACTCCCATATGTTTCAGCAAAGATAGTAGTGAGTACTTGCCATATCAGAAAGACTATCATAAATACACCTGACATTATCATGCTTTGAATTCTCTTATATCATAAAGGACAGGGTCCATCATAAAACATTTGAGCATTGTAGTACAAAATATATTAGTCATGCTGTAAATCTTACCCATATTAACCAACACTGCTTTTGTTACAGTCAGATGAAGAGCAACAATATAAAAGAACAAAATAGGGGTCCTAACAGCCTAATTAACCAAAACTATGGAAAATAAAGGGAGATCACTCATAACACAGTCACTTTGTGCCTGACCACCTGTTTGCACATTAATATCATAAGTGAGTCAGTTATGGAAGTACTGATGTTTGTTGTAATCATCCATACTCAAAGAATTCAGAACAAAGACATTTGTAGTAGACTTTTCCCCTCTGAAATAAAGGCATTTAAATATCTTAATTTTAATAATACATTTGTACAGGTAGCCTCTGATTTATCCTACCTGAAGACCTATAAAAGAGATTTTAAAAGAATGACTTGGAAGAAACTTGATGACCTTACTTTCCTCCAAATCAGTGGGTACTGAATGGCACCAGATTTACTAGTAGTTTACAGAACTAGGAAGCTGCTCTCTCTTTCAGAACATTTCTAGACCATAAGTTTATAGATTAAGGTAGTATGAGAGAGAGCATTTCTTTCACATGATTTGAAACTGAGTCAGTTCCTGTAATTTCATTAAAGGAAGCTATGTATGAATTAGGAAAAAACATATCACTCAGACTTTGTATATCAGTTGCAATTTATTGTATGTTTTGCTTTAGAAAATGTTTCCAATAAACTCAAAAATTGAAATATTTCTGCTAATTACTTTGTAATGTGTAAGAGGAAATCTTCACAATTACATAATTTTAAATGAAACACATTAGATAATAGAAAAAAGTAGAAGTTTTTAGGATGAACAAGGTTCTTATAAAAGGTCCTTCACTTTTTACTTTTCACAAACCTCTTTCTGGAGCCAGGCTAATAATTTCCATGACTCCTGGAATTCTGCTTTTGTCCCATCATATGAAAAATATACAGATAGAGGATTTAAATCAGTGTTTATCAAATTTGTATCATCCATACTATCTACTTAAACTATTTTAAAGCACAGCTATTTGCTTGTATTTCTCTCTAGGTCAGGTTCTGATCTCAGTTAAAACTATTTCAAAGAGGCCAGAATTAGAGTCCCTCTATTTTTTTATAGCAACAACAAAAAGAAAAAATACAGGTGGATAGAGATTGGAGGGGGCTAAATTTTAAAAAGAGATTTCCTTTTCGTATTCATTTAATTATGTGTCAGGGTCCTCCTCAGTGCCTTTTTTTCATTTTTGGTATTTCAGTAAGAGTTCATTATCCATGGGTAAGCTGCCCGTGTATATGCTAATTATAATTATAGCTGTGATATTTTCAAGGGCATACTTTACATTTCTTAGTGAAGTGTTACAAGGATTCTGTCTCAAGACGAGAATACTCTTGGGATTCTGTCATACGGAAGGTAAAAGGAATTCTGATGGTTTTCTGAAAATCAGCAAATATTTAATTTTTTTTTCTGATGGTGTAATTTATGCATATTTGGTTAGCTGGAAACAAAGAAACGAACAAAACATTAAGATCAAAGTTCTGTTAATTGTTTATGGTTCATTTAACATGTGTGACTGCACTGTATGTGAGCCAAATTTTTCTCTTATTCAAGCCGTTATGATTTTAATGAATTCCATTGATTTGATCAGAATTATTATAGAGTTATAGTTGTGTCACAGCACATGATTTGTAGCAGTCTTGTCAATGAAATGACGATAACCGCTTAAAATATGTTTTTGCACTTGTCTTAGCTGGGGCAAACAAAATACTGTCGAGGACAGATCATATCATATCCATTCACACCTGGTAAGAATCTCTCCTTCTTATGGTCGGTCTAATCATATGACTTTGAACTTTTGAAAATGTAGCTTAGGCAAAGGCATATTTCAACTTGATGTCTACATGATGCTTTGTCAAGGGTATAATTGTTCCTTTGTGTAGTAAAACTGTATCGTTTTTTCTAGAAATACTCAAGGACCAGGAAATGGCAAAGCACACCTTAGAAGCCTAAGTGCAGCAGTTCCTTTTTTCATATCAGCTCTCATTTCTTTTTCTGTAAAAAAATATTCTTGATGTTACAGTCCAGGAAGACTCAAGCTGTAGAGATACGTTTTTATTTCCAGAATGATAGTAAGACATAAATGAGGTCAAATGCTGCCAATCAAACAGGTTTATTGATCATTTATTCAATTGACAGCATGAGGAAACAGCGACAGGAGAGACAGGAAAGGACAGGAGAGAAAGAAACCTAGCAAGCAGTCGGGATAGAGTTGCAAGAGACAGTCACCACCACAGATCCACCAGCGTCCTGCTTGTCTATAGTTCCTGTGTGTGTCAGTGCTGGGGGGTCCCCTCATCATTTGGTCGCACGGCCTTTTATAAGGTATTCGGGGAGATTGTTCCCTAGGCAATGGCACGTACCCCATGTTTCCCCAGTCCTGTACATGTGTTTTTTTCTCAGTCCAGGCTCTGGCAGGTCAGGGAGGGGATCGGTGTCTAGACGCATTTTCCAGAATGACACACCCATCCTCTAGCTCCCTTCGAGGCTGGTTTTGGGTGGTTGATTATTCCTTTTCTGGTTTGTATTTGGCTGGCCTGGCAAGAGGTCCTGCAGCGAGCTGGGGTGCAAACAAGCTTTGAGGCAACTGTCTTAAGATATGGTCTCTGACACTTGACCTCTGTGATTTTGTCTTATGTTATTCAGCAGTGCATGTCTTTGTACTGCTCAAATGAATTCAGCCAATTCCTTTTTAAGCTTGCAAAATCTGTCCTGAAACAAACAACTATTTTTTTTCTTTCCAGAATGAAAAATCATCAGAAGTGCAACCTCAGTGTAATTTATGACAGCAAATGTATTTACTTCTGTTCAACAGCCAAAGGTATGAAATAAATGTATTAAAATAATAGTAAAGATGAAGTCTTGTCATGAACAGATGTATTCTATGCACATTGTATGGTTTTTTAATTTAGCATTCCACAGACATTTTTCTAGCTGTAGTGTTTTGAACCATTTACTCTCTCCAGTTGTTCTAATTATATCCATCAAGTATGATACATGTCTAATTGGATTTTAATAGCATAGTAACTCCTTGTTTAGCAGCAAATTTAACAGGAGTGTCATTTGTTGTTGATAAAGTATGGGGTGCCGTATTTAGTAAGTTCTAGAACTGCATTTAAAACCCATGTCCTGAATGGCATTGATGTTCAGAAGGTAGATACATCTAAAGCAAAGCAGAAGATGGTTTTATACATGTATAGGATAAGCAAGAAGGTGCTATTCAAGTGTTCAATAGGTCCTAGTGTTGTCTGAAAAGCAGATTCTTTTACCTGGTGTGCAGTAAGCCAGTTCTCACACACTCCAGAGAGATACTGTTTTATTCAGGCCTGGGTGCTCAGTGAACTTTCTGCAAACCAAGCACAAGAAAGACTGGCCTCTTTGTTATATTTATATGTGAAATTCATACATGTTCTACCTAATACGTATTCATTCTGATTGACTTAAGTTATGCAACTACGTGGCATCATTCTTCTTGTCTCCTATTCAGACCCCTTTGTGCCTGTCTTCCTCCTTTTCGGGGATCTCTGGTGGTCTTCATTGGTCCTCCCAGATGAAGTACCCTGACTCCTTTTATAAGTATATGGTCACGTGTCACCTAAGGACAACTTAAGGCTGCTTTATTTTGACACCTTTCTTTTGTTCCTTCAAGAAGGAGAATTTGTCTTTGATTAATCGGATAGTGTAGATGGCTAAGATACTTCTTCTCTAAGCTTAGGTTAAACATTAACATGATTCTGGTCATGCACTACTTGATTAAAGAAACGCTACTTAAACACAAACAATACCCCTTCTTTCCAAGGCAAGAACTTGTTCTGTTACACTAGTTATGAAAAACAGGGTTTTTTGTTGTGTGTAGTTTTCATATGAATCACGTATGGGACATGGTTTTCAAAGTACCTTCATGCAGCAAATACATATTCTGAAAAAGAGTATCTATCAGCCTTTGATAAACATAACTTGTGAAATGTGTTTAAACTCAGTTGACCAAAGAAGAAAAATTTGGTAAAAGGGACATCCTAAATTTAAATGACTGGACAGAACTTTTAAGTGGTAGCAAAGAGGCAGTCAGCTATGCAGGCATGACTATGTATAACATGATAGCTGTACCTAATATTTCTGAGATGTTGATTGGAGTGAGAATGCATGTTTACCAAAACATCACAAGGGCAGAAACCCCACCCCTTGCTCCCCACCCACAAAAGGAATATAAAAAAGAAGAAACAGGAGAGGAAGATGACTACAAAACTGAACTTAAGACCAGACTTGAAGAACAAATCAGGACATATATGAGCACATACTGGAAGTGTTCTAAATCTCTGACCAAACCCTACCCATCACGTGATCTGCACTCAAGAGAGCACAACTCCAAGTGCATGTGGAATCCTCTGACAGATGAAGCTGTTAAAAAGCCAATGCAAGCAATGAGAGTTGTCTTCAGCACTTAATGGGAAAATTTATGGAACATATTCAAATTAGTCCAAATTGAAATTATATTTTGTTCTTTTTATACTCAAGGAAATGGGAAATAAAAATTTTTAAAAAAAGGAAATTCCATTTTTGTAGAAGAAAAATTTAACATGGCTTGGAATTGAGTGATTGATGTTGAGCATTTATAGGAATAGTAAATCAAATGAAATTGTCTTTGTGTCCAAACATTCAGTGGTGAAGATTATTCACTTTCAGTACCTTCATCTCACTTTAGAGAATGCCCAGTCATCAAACTATAACATTTTCTGGAATATCCGGTGTATTCATTTTTTCTGTGTACATTGGGACAAGGAAATGTACCTAGTTGGTTCACCTGTGGTATAGCTTTACTGTAGAGATAATTTTGCTACTTAGCATGGTGACTTTTCCAGTGCAAGAAGTGGAACAGGTCCAAAGAAAAGTCATTGACTCACTTTATAGTCCCCTACAGTCTAATAACTATGTCATTTGAGAATTTCTGACTCATACTCAAATTATTTTCCTAACACATTTTTATCTGACATCTGATCCTACCTCACTGGTTCTCTTGGTGGAGACAAGCCATTCTGGTGTTAGCTACCAAGCTAATAGATAAAAGATTTGTGGAAACGTTTCCAAACTTTTAAAATCCAAAAATAACTAACAAATTCAGAATTGACAGAAAGCACATTTATAGTGAGTGATACAGATAAAAAGAATGAAGATTTTCTCAGAAAACTCTCAAAATCTAGCTATTATATTTTGCTTTTAAAATACAGTTATTTTAGAATTTCCAAGGAAACTGAACACCTTGATTACTTTGACTTTGAATTGAACCAAAATCTAGTATCAGAAGAACAGCATTTTCAGTGACCCACGCGAAAAAGAGGTCTACAGCAATTATGAATAAGATCCATTTTACAAGACATATTTATGTATAATTATATTTGACTGCAATTTTCAGAAGTACTCAAGGGCATTGGAGAACTGATTTCTGCAAGAACATTTGAACATGTGATTTTAATATTTTAGAGTGGAAAAAAATGTATGCTTCAGGAATACAGGAAAACACAGATATGGTAAAATCAATACGTCATGCCAAGTTTGTATTTTGGTCAAATAATTAAAAGACAAGCAAAACCTGTCAATCCCACTTCTGTCATACTTTTGCTTATACTAGTATCTCTATTAGCATGAAGAACTTCCCAGTTTTTCACATCTACATTTGTAGGGGCTCCATCACATATTTTGCAAAATATTTCTGCACAGTTATGAGCATTAATATTATCAAATTCACATTTGCCTGTTAAGAGTAGTAACATGAAATATCAGCAAACCGTGGTTAATAGCTGTTTGTTGAATTTAAACAGATTTTCAGTTCTGATTTCCTATGAGATTAAAACCACATTCTTGTGATTACTTTTCACTAGCCTATGTCACTAATCTAATGGTTAAATTAGGAAATTTTTTCAGCACGGATCATTGGCTTATGATAAAGCTTGTACTTCAATATTACACTACATTGCTGTCTTGAATAGATACTTTGCACTCTTGGCAACTTTCTGCTCATGACATCATTTGATACTCATAATGTGAAATGTACATTCTCCAGCTCTTTTCCTATAGCAACTTTTATTTGTTCCTCTCAAATAAATTCTGTGTACTGCTTTCAGTGTAAATTATCAAAGTCTATGAAGCTGAAACTGCTTCACTGTTTCTTTGGATTTGAAAGCAAAGGTTTTAGGGATCTCTTAATAACAGAAGGATCTAGAAAAAACTGTTGGGGACTTCAGAATAGTCTTCCATTCCTCTTACAAATCCTTTTGATAAGAATATGAAATTAAAATTATATACTAGCCAGCTCTTAAAATGTGTTCCTTCGTTTCTGAGACCACAACTGCATAGAAACCTCAACTATTGCATCAATATTAGGAATACTATTGCAGTTGCAAACATGCTAAATGTGAATTAAGGCCAAAAATAAGAACATAGTCTCAGACAGTGTCTGTATGCCATTAGCAACATCGTAAATATAGATAAACTTTTCTGAAAGATAGTGGAAACCCACCATTTACAGTACATTTTTTTTCAGCAACATGCTCAACAAATTTCTAGAGAGGCAGAAAGTTGTCTTCTTTCCACTGACTGTGTTGGCTGAAATTCATTTCATTGGCACAAAGCTGACATCGCTAGTCATTATGTGGATCAAGAGAACACAACTTGGAAATAGAAAAATTCACTCCTCTGACTCCACGTACTGTTTCGATTAAAGGCTGTAGCCTTCAGTGCCATCTGGAAAGGATGTGAGGGCTATATTCCCTGTTCTCAAACTGCATATTAAATCACAGATGTAGACCCTAGTCCCAACTTGTTGTAAGTGAACTCAGCTGTATACACTTCAGACACCAAGGCTAGATCACTCTATTCCTAATCTCAGGTTGTGTAATAAACTCCTGTTTTTCACAGCAGACAAGGGCCAACATTTATTCACCCTGAATGGATCAACCTCCTAATGCTCTGATAACTGTTGCCACAACACCATTGTTTTCTTAAAATCATCATATCAATTGCTTGTATAATAATTCACTTCAGAATCTGGAAATCTGAGTAGAAAGAATAATGTTATTTCAAATGAAGAACACACCACGTCATAACTGTGGAGTTTCTTCCCTGTGAGACATGGTGAATGCTGAATATGTAATAATAGGAATCAGAACTAGAGATAATCTATTAAATTTTCTAAGTTAATTGTGCAAAGTAAATATGCTACCCTTTAAAAAACAACCTTGTTTCCCTTATCTCTTCCTGTCGTGTTCTTCAGTTTTCAAAATGAGTGAACTTATCTGTCCTTATTTGATGCATCAGGCATATCTGCACTTGCACTGAGGATACAGATAAGTACACAGGTATACAAGGATATGGGTATATAGATAGGTAGGCATATAGGCAAGTAGGTAGGTAGATGGATGGTAGATAGACAGACAGATAGATAAATAGATAGATGAAATAAAGTATTTTTTTATGTGTAACAGGTATGAATTAGATCAATCAATCTATCTGCCTACCCAGATATTCGTAAAATATATTTGCGCGTACATAGTATTTCTTAAATTGTTTTAAGGGGTAAGTAGGAAATTAAAGTAGCATATTCAAGCAGTGTTTTCATAGAAGATAATGCAATTTAGAAAGACTATTTCAACAGAAGGGTTCTGAGCATGATTATATTAACAGCTGCATGAAGACTTGCAAAGGAGTTTGTCTCAAATGATTTAGTAAGCTATATTTTTCAAGACAGTTTTTCAGAGATAACTAAAGGAAAGAATAGCGAAACAAAAAATTCAAGACCCCTTCCCCCAAAAAGCCACCTCCCCCCCGCCCCTGAATCTGGAACAAAACAAAAAAACCCCACAATTTTTTGTCTCTCATCACAGCACTGGAAACGGAGAAACAACTTCCAAATGTTAGCAATGTGTAAAATGATTAGATCACACAAAATAATTTTGAACTTGATAGGAATGACTTGTTGCAGACCTGCCCTATGCCTGTGTCACAAACACAATAACATTGCCACTCACAGTTAGCATTGAATCCTCATCTTATTTCCCCTTGAAACAATTGACATAAGGAAAGATAAATCTCATACATCTTAATCGAATGTGTGTAGAAAGCAACAGAAAATATATGTACAGGTGGTTTGCATCCGACTTTAAACAAAAGCCAGCTATGAGCGCTGCCTGCTGAAAACTATTAGGAAGGAAGTATTCAGACTGCATTGAAGGATACAGTCCAGAAGGGAGGCAGCCTTAGGTAATGAAATATCAAGGCCTCTCCTTCACTCTCTTTTCTGGTATCAGTCTTTCCATCATGGATGGAAAGGGAGAGCACACAAATACAAAACCTTTAAAAAGACAGAAGAACTTTTAATACATATTTTCTGTAAACAAGTAAAGGTAGTGAAAGTACTTGTATTACTTAGGGACAGTTCCATCTCAGAACAATAAGATGTGTTTTATGAGGCTTTGCAGGAACTTACTGACATCTGTTACTATGCAGTATTTCTATTTAGTGAACTAGAGAATTACATGAAGCATACACTTGTCACATTTATGTAGAACTTGGAGTTCAGAAGGACTGCATAAAACTAGGAAAACAAAATTCAAATTATATGAATAAGAAACGAAAATAATAAAGAGACAGGGAAGTGAAGGGAAGGGAAGAGGAAAAGATATACTGGAAATACAGCCAAAAAAAGTGTAATATTCACAAAGAAAAGGACAGGCATCTGTATTTAAACAGACAGTAAGGTCCAGTTACAATTTGTTAGACAGATAGATCTGTAGTGTGGAAGACCAGAGGAATGTGAATTCAACAAAGTTATTCTGCTGAAGCAGGTCAAACCTCATAATGAATGCACATTCTAAACGTACAAACTGAAAAGCGTACAAAGTAAAACTCCCTCTATTCTGCCTCCATAAGCTGAGGCACTGAGTCTCATTGTGGAAGCTGCTTTTCATTAGTTACATTGGCTAAATATTTTTTTCTTCTGTACTGAATTGTCCCTTCAATCTTTGTGTGCAAACAGTTTATAAAGTCGGGGAGACATCTTTTGGTGTGTCTTTAGATGTGAAGTAGGCTGCTGCATGGAGGAAATGAACTATTAGTTATGCTCAGCATGTGTGAAATAAAGCAGTACTACAGCACAAATGTACAGTGTCCTAGTTTCAGCTGGGATGGAGTTAATTTTCTCCCTAGTAGTTGATGTAGTTCTGTGGTTTGGATCTGGGAAGAAATAAATGTTGATCGCATACTGAAGTTTTTAGTTGTTGCTAAGTAAGCAAGAACTTTTCAGCTTGTCATATTGGTCTGCCAACGAGTAGGAGTGCACAGCAGGCTGGGAGGGGACACACTTGTGACAGCTGACCCCAGCTGGCCAAAGGGATGTTGCAGACCATATGACATTGTGCTCAGCACATAAATCTGGAGCAAGAAGAATGAAGGGGAGGACGTTCGGGGTGATGGAGTTTTGTTTTCCCAAGTAACCTCTACGCCTGATGGACCTCTGCTTTCCTGGAGGTGGCTGAACACTTGCCCACTGATAAGAACTAGTGAATGAATTCCTTGCTTTGCTTTGCTTGCGCACACAGCTTTTGCTTTACCAGTTGAGTTATCTTTGTTTCATCCCACGAGTTTTCTGAATTTTACTCTTCTGATTCTCTCTCCAATCCCACTCAGAGGTGAGAGAGCAAGCAGCTGTACGGTGTTTAGTTGCCAGCTGGGGTTAAACATGAAATATGGGCAAAATATCTAAATAAAGAAAAGTTGCTAGTGGTAAAGATAGCTGAAGAAATTTCTTGCAGGGGTTAAGGAGACACCAGTTATTACTTTGAGAGTAGTTAATATAAACGTTTGTCATCTGTTGAAAGTATAGCTGATCCTGCTTTGGGACACATGAATGCACTCAGTCTTCCAAAGTTTCTTTCTTAGATATGGCTCCACACTGATCTTTTATTTCTGCTCAAGATTTATCTTTAGCTCAAAAATAAGAAAGAAGGAAATTCTTTTACAAAGGCAAATACAACCACCCTACAGTGCACCTAGTGCTGATAGATGCATGCTTTCAGTAAATTATTTGAAGTCATTGTTGCAAAGGATTGCAGGACAACTGAATGACACAGGTGATTCTGTTTTCTCATACACAACTGCAGTAACAGCCCCCCATAACCTATCTCTGATTATTGTATGGTTTTATCTAAATCGTTATATTTCTATAACACATGTCTTATTACCATTGTCTTCACTGGAAATAAAGGACATGGATGGGTATAGACTCTTCTGTTACATGAAATCTCCATACGTATTTACATCCTATGGTACCTTTACTTTTTTTCTGTAATTTAAGACTCCTACAGGATTTACAGTTTTTCTGGGGAATAATAGAAACCCTTGCTACCTGTGTTTCGTCTGTTAAATTCATTATTTTTGTGAAACATCTGAATACAAGAAAACATCTAAACCCACAGAATTATTTTCTCCATGTCCTGGGAAAATATGCTTTCCATCCATAATGTCATTCTTATTTTAATTAGACAAAAGTCCTTCTCTAATATTTAATTATATTTGGGAGTGTTATTGTTATCTGAAAATTTTGTAGAAGAATTCTAATGTATGGCTCTAATCTTCAAGTTAATCATATTTTAGAATATATGTTCTAGAGGTCATTTTCAGTAGGTGAAATTACAAAAGAGGTTCACATTAGAATAATTTACTTTCACACACCAATCTTTTGGTGAATAGTATTTTTTTTGGAGATCCATTCATTTGTGATAGGTAGAGAAAGGAGAAAAAGGAAAAAGGAATCTGAAAGTTATCGGCTGGAAGTTATATTTTGTACTTGTCTCATTACCAGTTACATATAAAAAGCTTTTTGAAGAAAATTCCTTCAGAGATTTTTCAGTTGTGAGGTGATTTCTTTTTTTCCCCACAAGTATTTAAAGGGAGCATAGTAACTAACTTGCCTAATGCTAGAAGTTGAACCTGGAAACTTTAGATCTAATATATAACACATTCTCAATAGGGAATACATACTTTACTAATTTTGTAGAGAGGAAGGGAAGAACCGGCAGGCATTGAAACAAGGAAATCGGACACGATTATGTAATACTACACTTCTCTGATTTCATTCCTTAATGTAGCAAAGGTCTCTGGTTCAATTTCTCAAGTACCAGAGATTCGTATCGGCAGCTCTGCACAAACACACATCATCTGAAGAGAACAGAGAGGTGTTTGCAACAGCTCACCACTAAGATATGGATACACAAATAAAAATTTATACTACATAACCCACGCATTCAGAATTGTGCAGAAGTTACGTGCTATAGCTTTCTATTATTTCTGTCGAAAGACAAAACACTAAGCAATTTTAACCTGTACAAAAAACAGAATGCAGAATTTGTTAAGGTAGACATTACAAGCTAAAAAAAAAAATGCAACCGTTTATCTTGTATCAGCATCATTTTTTTAAGAAGCCTGATGTCATTTCATGCTGCTCTAATGGCAAGCAGAATTTGATTGGTGAGTGTTATGTTACTAGAAGTTCCTGTTTTCTTCACACACGTGGATGAACGTCCAGAATATTAACAAGAGAAACACCACAGATGCTTCCCTTCTCATTGACAGGCAATGTCCATGATAAATGTCAAAGGCCAAGGAGTATGTTCTTGAGGGGACTTGGAGTGAGAAGTCTGTAATTTTGCTTACATAATTAAAGAAAGTTGGTTGCTTCTAACCAAAGCAAGCAGAGAGATCATTCTAAAGACAACAAGTGAACTTTCTAAAAATGTGATAACTTCTTTTTTTTAGAAAAATAGAGTAAACCAATAGTTTCAGGTAACATTCAAGAACCTGAAAATAAAAGACAGTGGAAGGATACAGGGCAAAGAACTTGAGAGCAGATGCAGCTTGCTGCAGTTTGAGAAAGTGAGGAAAGAGTGCTTTTTTTTTTTTAATAGTGTATTTTTGTGCCTCAGAGACGAATCATCTCTGGCTGAGATAATTAAGCTGTTACCAGAGAGAGGTTGAACAGCACAAAGCAGCAGCAATTCTCTTGAGCCCTAATCAGTTCACCAGTGCGATTCTAACAAAAGGTTTCACGAACCCCCCAGGTAGGCCACTCTAACATATGGACTTTACAGTCACATCCTGTCATAGAGCTAACCTAAGCCTTTGCTCCAGACAGTTAGAAGAAAGCAATGTAGGTGTAAAGGTGAATTTACAGCACCAGCTGCCGTTTCCCTGATCATTTTATCATAAATATATTTTGAATCCTGTCCTAAATTGAGATGTAACTTCATTTTGTCAGGGACTTTGTACTAAAGTGCTATTCAGAGCAAGGTCTGGTCCTCCAGGTGTCATCTTTATGCAGAGAATAAACAAAAATGCCTCACTTTGGAAAGATCTTCTGTGGAAAGTGGGAAGGAAAATGATCCCCTATTGCCCATTCACGTTCTACACTTAGTTATGCTGTACACGAGATAAGTGAAGCCAAGGCTCAGCCTGTTTCTGCTCCCTTTCTCCAGACCTTTTCTCACTGAATCTCTAGCTGGAAGTTACTCCTGCATGGACCTTGCTTTTCACATTAGGTAGGCTCAGTAGTAGGTATGATTGCCTCAGTCTTTCAGATTAGTGAAGTAGAAAGAGGTTCTTTCTCTGGAAGTATATTTGAAAACACAGAACTGGACCATGAAACAGATATTCAAATACTTGGACTATGACTTTGAACTGTCTGCATCTACTCTTCCACAGGCTGGGGGGACAGCTAGCGTCTGAAACCGATGCCTTTACCTGAAGTATACATCAGTGCATTAAGTGCACGTAGCCAATACTTTTACTAAATTCCTTCAGTGTGAAATCTTAATTCTGTGAGCTCTGAAAAAATGCAACCAGAAGAATGGGGAAGGCAGAGACATTGGCCATACAAAACAAAGCAAAGCAATTTATAATGCAAGTATAGCACAGCAGCAAATACAGAAGTTCACAAACCCCTACACTTTAATCTAATATGCCGCAAAAAGTGAGAAAACTATTTTGGAGAAACAGATACAGTTTCACTATCATTCCTGGATGATTCTATAAGTGTCCCAGATTTCAAATTTCAAATTATGGACTTCGTAGCATTTTACTAATCTGCTTTAATATTGCCTTGCTGTAAAACACACTACAGATTCTCTAGCCAACTACATATGGGAGCTACTTTATTATCATTCACCTCTGTGTGTGTTGCTTGCATTACAAGAACTGCAGGCACTAACTGCATTGAGAGAGACTGATGTTACAGTACGGAGTATATATAAATGTCTTGAAACAGACGTATGTATATTTCTCTCAAGGAAAGATTCTGTTTCTTAGGAGGACGTCTTTGGTACAGTCCTCCTCTCCATTACTTTAAAATCATGGTTTCAAACATGTGTTTCTAATGTTGGTGTTTTGGGGTTGTTTCTTTGGGTTTTTATTTATTTCGGTTTTAGTGGGGTTTTTTTGTTTGGCTGGATTTGTTGGCTATTTTTTGTGTGGGGATGGGGGAAATATTGATAGATGTTAAGGCCCAAATCCAGCTTTCAGTTATGGCTAGGCAAACTCAGAGATCAAAATCTTGGCAAGACTTGGAAAATGAAGAGTGGGAACATCACTGTTTCAATGAACAGATGAAACATTTAAAGCAAGAAAAACATATCATTTCATGACATTAGCAAACTGCTAAATATGACTGCTTAGATATATTAAGGAATGGTTATTGCCTTGTGCACATTGCACCAAACTCTGAGCAATCAGTGCGAAAGGTAGATTGCTCCTCTTGATGAGTTTAGACTGTCAGTTCCTCTGTTACTAAATTCAGGGAAGAAGGGATGAACCTGGTTTTACAGATCTGAAAAGTCATTTATAAAATGAATATAACGTATGACACACTTCAACTAAGAAGGATATTCTCCTAAATAAATTAGGGTTTTTATAATAATAAATAGATAAAAGTAAGAATAATAATTTATGAAATTATAACTTAAATATAAATGTATACTTTATTATCATAATAATGTATTAATAATATAATGATAGATATTAAATATAATATTGTCCTTTTCTCCATCACCTTTGTTCACACAATGACTGTCCAGGAACATGCAACAATCACAAATGCGGCTCTTAGAAGGAATGTATCTCAGGTTTTACATTGACTTTAGTAAAGACTGACACTAAAATCTGGGATCAGAGACAATGGAGCACAGTATAAAATACAAGCAGTCTAAACTTGGTCAATAATGTTTGTATGATGTACCTTACCATCTTCTGTGCCTTAGTTAAAACGAACTTTCAAAATCTAAGGACACACTCAGTGTGAAAGAGGGAGATAAAATTTGATTCCCAGTTCCTTTTTTTTTTTTTTTGTAGAAGAAAGTCTAGTGAGAGGGAAAAAAAACCCTGAAATTCTTTGGCTTTTGTTTTCACAGAGGAAAAAACCCACAGAAAATACAAAGCCAAAAATGTTCCTTACATATATCAAAAACTCTCTTTCAAAATTTACAGTAGAGATGGCTATTATATGATTAGATGGATCTTTGTGTACAGAGATACAAGATTTACATTAAGTGTGATTAATAAGCATTTGCTTCTCTACAGGAGGAAGAAGGAAGAAAGGAAGGAGAGAGAGAAAAGGAGAGAGAAAAAGAAAATTCTGGCTTTACAGCAACAAATTATGTACTCTTCATTGTTTTCACCCAGCTACCTGGTGTTCAACTACCTGATTATATACCAGGCAGAGCATAAAATTATTACATTTTTAGTCATTTAATTGGCCAAAGTCACAACATCTGTCACTTTTTGTGTGAATCAAAATTCTGCCTCAAAACTTGTATCAGAGATTTGGCACCTTCATAGCAGCAGTAGTAGTACCACTATCTCTGTTTTTTTAATGTACTGGGCTTCCTCCCCCACACCAGTGCTGTTTTCCCTGTTATTGGATCTGCCACAGAAACTTGTCTGGCTATTGATTCTGTAGAGTATGCCAGCTCAGTATTGCAAGGTCACTCATAATTGCATCTAGATTGTTTTCTTTTCTTCTCCCTCCTCCCCCTTTTTTCTCCCCTGTCCCTCCTCCTTTCTCTAAGAAAGGCAACCGTTCTGAAAAAGAGCCGTGCTGACATACTGTGAACTGGAATTTTACCAGTAACAAAATGAATTGTGATCATTGAGGGAGAAAATGTGGAAAGAGAAATTAAACCTGCTCTGGAGTGGTACATTTTTTTGCAAATTAGACACTATAAAGAAAGAGGTACAGAAAGGTAATATCCTTCAGAAATAAGAGAAGCCAAAACAGACTAGGTCTGTAGTAAAACAAAAGCTAAGGCAGTCAGAGTTTTGCAGCATGAAGAGCCGAAATTTTTCTCCCTTTGGGATTTTGTGATGTCAGTGTTTTGTTCTTCTCTTTCAGCTACCGACAGGGAAGGCATTTGCAGCTTCATGCCCTCTAGTCACATTCACACCTAAATGACGAAGTCAGGCTTTATACTTTTCTTCATTTCCTCTTCACAGTCCACAGTAACCTTACCATGGATCTGCAAAGAAGGAGAAGGGACATTTTCTTCCTTTTGCCCTCCAGTTATGATTTAGGCTAGCAAGACAGCACACTGCAGACATACTTGATCCCAGCAGAACAAACAGGCACTTTTGCCTTTACCTTATTTATATTTTAAATATCAGAGGAGAAATTCCTGTGGTCTCCAGAATCTTAATGCAGTGTGTAGAGAAAACACTGTCAGGGAAGTATGCATTGCCAATAATCTAATGGCTCTCAGGGCAAAGACAAAGTGATCTCCAGGTGCTTTATGTCAGGGCAGTCAAGACCACGATGAAGAGACACCTGTGTGCTGGTGCAGCAAACAACTTCTGGGGCAGCATGTATTGAGCCAATACTGCCTACCAACTTCCCTTCACAGTCCACAAGTCAAGTCTTTGCCACAACTGCAAGGGTCAGTGAGCTGCCTTCGAAAGGCCCAAGTGGCTCCTGGGGTGAAAGAGGGGTACTGTTTTTCTGCAGGTTACAGACCTGCAACAGACACTTTGGTTGTGTTCTACAAGTTAGTAGGGATTGCTCGACATTAACTATCCAGTTGGACATACTATTTGTTCTACTGTGAAAATACGGCTAAAGGAAAACCCCTCAAAACTCCACTTCTGCTACCAGAACATAATGACTCCTTTTCCTCCTTCAGCACACACTTTCATTTACTACCACCTCCTGTGGTATAAGTGTGCTTGTGGACTAGGTTCCTCCTAATCATCCAGTTCATAGAAAATACCTCTCCTTCTGCTCCTTAGCAAGTGCTAAATGGTTTGGAGTGCGCTGAAGTAAAGGTGCATACAAACACTATGTTGGAAGTGCCTTGTTAAGAAGTGCAACTGTAACCATAATGACCCAGGTGATGAAATGTGACAGTCGTGTTTGGAAAAACAGATCCTTGCTTCTAAAGATTGTGTTTGCTTTCTTGATTACATTTGCTTAGTGACAGATACACCTGTTCTTACTGGTCAGTTAAGTGCTTAAATCACCTGTCTGATCCCCTGAGACAGCTAGCCAGACAACTAGTATGGCATGGAGATCGAAAAGCAAAAAACATTGGCTAAACCCAAGGTCTGTAGCACTGTGCAGCAAGCAGCTGCACTTCCTTTTCTCAGGCATATCTGGATACCCAGACCTTTGCGTGTTGAGCGCTATCGTCACACCAAATCATCTGGTGATGCAGGAGAAACTGAAGTGAAACACCATTTTCTGGCTAGGATTTATCTCCTACACAGCAGTAAAATTTTTTAACTACTTAATACTGAATTCCATAAACATGCAGACACCAGACAGCTAATCAAAATCCACATAGAACTAAACTTTGAGACTAATTACAGAGTGAATGTGAATCCATGTTTCTGGAACACTTTTATCTTCTTTATTTTATTCCCCAAGCCAAGGATTTTATCTTAGAATTATTAGTTCCGTGCACCCAAAGCCACCATCAAGTGGTTCCATTGAATGTAATTTCCAGAAGAAATCCTCATAAAGCTTAGAAAAGTAAAATGTGTGCAAGGGACATAAGAACTGTGGCTTCTTATTTAATTTAGATCTTTTACTAAATCATAGCAAATACTGAGTCTTTATAGAATAACAGCCCATTGAAGAGCAAATCAGTAATAAGTATGCTTGTCATAGCATAAGGAAAGCTCTCTTCAGCCCCAGATACAACCATCCTGGAACAGATATGGTAACAAGCAAGAGCCGTTACCTGTCAGCCTAGAGTTAGTTTATACTTTTCAAAAACAATCTTCTTTTTACATATATGACTTGACTGAGAAACCAAGATGGTAGCAAATTCCTTAACCGCTCACATCTTTCACTGTACAGCTTCCACTTTCATAACCAAGGACTAGAATCTTGCTCTTAGATGTGTGATACTACATACTCTTGATCTTACCTAGTAATTCTTCCCATAAACATATTTAGAACTAGATATTCGCTCAAGATATTCACATGAAATCTGCAGTTTCAGAACCCAATGTAGATGCAGATTGCACACATTCAAGCAGTTGCAAACATGCAGAAAGGTTTTCTTTATCCCCCTGCCCCTCCTTATTTTTGAAGAGGTCATGCAAAACTGAGATTAAAATTTCGTATTGAACATCTGATCATCTAAGAAGTTAGAAAGAGGACAATCAAATTCCATAGCCTAACCTCTGTAACACTAATTTATAGGATTTAGTCTGTTTCAGTTCGTGGAGTTGTTTATCTTACTTTTAAACTGTACTAACACTGGACTAAAGATAACCCTCTGTGAATCAGCTTTGGTTCATTGGTCATCAGGCTGAATTAATGTGTGGAGTTGTGCAGATTTTTAAAATTCATTACTTATTTATTAAGTGATCTGAAAGTTTACTGGACAGAAGCTTTTGAAGAATCATGCCTGACTATGGCAAAGCTATTGTTGTTATCAATGGAAACACTGCCTGCTGCTGATGACAGAATTTGGACCACTATTTGCAACATACTGAAAAGTCATCATAGGTCTGTCTTGAAAATGATTCTCATATCTTCTTTATCCAATAGCTGAATAGCTGTTACTCACGCTAGTGGAATAGTATATGAATCTAATTACTCTTGAAGTTTATAATATACATTACACTGAGCTTTCTGGATGTACAATAAACAGTATAAAATAGCTGCCTGCTCTCTTAGTTCTTACCTTTACAAGTTTACTTGAGTTCTAATAAAGTCATTTGTTTTGAAATTTAGGTTAAATTTTAGTTCACTTATAAAATGTTGAAGTCACATGCTGTGCTAATGATAAGTCTTCCATGTTTTTGGAACAAACTAATAACTATCATGTTTTGGGTTTTTTTTTCTGCTTTTTTTTGTGTTATTTTCCAGCAAGAATTTTATAGTCTACAAACTCATGGAACACCATGAACAACAAATCATCTGATTTGCTTTTGTCATTGAGAAAATCTTAACATCTAATAGAAGCATGGAGATGAAAATACTTTTTTCATTCTATCAGGCACCATTAATGCCATTTTACACTTCTATTGATGTATTTATTTCAATTTTAAAATTAAAAATATTAATTAAGATCCCATTTAAAAGAAGTAAAAGGTAATTATTTCTTACCATCTTATAAATAAAGATGTTTTTAAGCTAAATAATACCTTATTAATTTAAAATCCTTTACAAGTATGATTAGGGCAGCTGTTAAGATTACTCATGGAGAAGCAATTATATAAACCTGCAGCTTAAGACTTTGGTGTTCCTTAAAATTACGCAAATTGGAAAAGAAAAGTTCTAAGTTCAAACATTTTTTTTATGTATTCCTGAAAATGACAGTTCTGTTGCTTTTTCTTGAAGTAGAAGTGTTAAGAATGCAGAGTAGGGAAAGTATTAGTGGAAGAAAGGAGTGAATGGAAAAATGTCTATTATATTGTGCAGAATTTGAAAAAAGAATATCCTATTAAGGTCTACTATTTGGCTAAATAGGTGTTAAAGATTTGTAACAGCTTTGAGTTAGCTGTTAACAGTTGTGACAATAACCAAAAAAAAGAGTTATTAAAAAAAAAAAAAGTTTACAATTAAAAAAGTTATTATTTTGATTACCCGGTCCATCTGTTTGTCAGAGTAGGAATATTCCACATTGCACTTACTTTGCAGTTTCACTTATGCTAGTTTTAAATATAGTAAATTATGGATATTTAGCAAGTTGTGTTGCTCACTATTTCACAGATCAGAAGGCAAATCATCTCATTTTTCTGTATGTAATATACTTTTATTACTCTTTGGTTATGGTCATATTTTTAAAATGCATAATGACAACAATTACTGAAAAATCAGTTTACTATATGAGCAGCTGCATGGGAAAGGAGGTAGAAGGAGATTAGTGAAACTCATTGCTCTATTCTGTAAAGAAAACTTGTCAAGAACAGAATCTAGGTTTAATACACAAGTTACAGCCAGTAAATAACATCTATTAACACAGATTTAAAAAGTATTCTCTAGTAGTTTTGTCTTTGATTCAATGTAAACTCTCACATTGTGGTGATGGCTTTTTTACTGACCTCTCCCTTTTTTTCAGAATTTTTATTTAAGCATGAAGTAAGGGGGGAAGGGAGGAGCTGTCTAATGAGGTATGTGTTTTAAAATATCTTTACCTGAAGATAAAAATACCCTTACAAATCAAAACTGCAAAAGTTATGTGGATATTTAATGATATGGATTTAAAACTGTGACCTTAAGATATTATTTGAGAAACATTTTTAAAAAATCCAGTCAAACCAGATCAGGATCCGTACTTCTCTGTACTACTGAAAATCACGTCACTCTGTGACAAGACTTGCTACAGATTTGGTTTAAAGTGTCATATCCCACAAACCAGACAGATATGTACGAATGCTTTGGAAACAACAAGCAATCCATTGTTTTGATAGAAAATTGATTTATTTAAGCTGTGCTTGTGTGTGTTTGGCATTTAGTTTCTACAAATAATAAAGAAAGTGGACATTTTTGCTATAGTGACTGGACTATAGTTCTACTGGACTGCTGTTTTTTATCAGGAATGTGCCAACTCTGAATTGTGAAGTCACGGGAAAAATGGTATCTTTTACATGATTAGGATAGTCAATGATAATCACATAATCCTAAGAGACATAAAGGAGTCTTTGACTGTCTCTGCATTCTTCAATGCTGAATGCCTCGTAATCACAAGAGAAATACAGATTTCTAATGCTTACTGGGAATACATATCAGCATAGGAAAAGATCTTTCTCCCAGCTCTTCGTCAAAATCCTGACATAAAAAAGAGGTACATGGCCAGTCATAGTTTTTCAACTGATTGTTTAAACAAAGAATAATTCATTTAATAACAATAATTTAAAACATATAGATATCATATAAAACAGAATTTAGATAACAGAGTGGCATCTCTAGCATAATTTATCTGCTTTTCTTCCTATTCTACTGTCTTATCTAAATTCCACATCTGGCCAAGTGGGTCCTTCTCACATTTTATTACACCTGAATCATCTTTTTTTTTCTGAACAAAACTTCATATCTGTTGATAACAATGCAAGTGTGCTAATCAGAGACAGCAAGATTGGAGGAAGGCTGGGCTATACTGATCATGCACTAGTGGAGTTCACAGTCCTGAGGGAAAATGAACAGGTGAAGAGTAAAGTCAGGATCTCAAATTTTAGGAAAGCCAACTTCTAGCTCTTCAAGAAATTAGCTAGTAGGACCTCCTGGAAAAAGGTCCTCAGGGACAGGGGAGCAGAATAGAGCTGGCAGAACTTTAAGGACAATTTCTGTAGAGCACATGAGCTCTCAATTCCTGGCTGCAAGAAATCAGGTAAGGAAAAAAGAGACCAGAATGGCGGAGTTCAGACCTGCTGGTCAAACGTAATAGCAAGAAAGAAATGCACCAGCAGAGGAAGCAGGGACAGGTATCCTGGGAAGGGTATAGGGATGCTGCCCAGTTGTGCAGGCGTCTTCTAGTTTGGCCGTGGCCGGCAACAAAGGGCCATGCAGCTGCTCTACCCACCTCCCTGCCCTGCTGGAGTGGGGAAGACAGTAGAAGGAAACAGGCAAAAAACTGGCGGGTCGGGATAAGGGCAGTGTAACAGAACAGCAAACAAAGGGAAAAGTAACAACAACAATACTGATAAGGAGAACACACAAAACAAACAGCAGAATGCACAGAACAAGTTTCACTGCCCACTGCCGCGCGTGCTTCCAAGGCCGCAACGGACTTCCCGCCGCCCCGTTCTCCCCCAAGCAGAACCCAGCATGACAGCACATGGTATCGAATACCCTGTCCTGTTTGGCCAGGTTGCGTCAGCCTGCTTGGCTGTGTCCCCTCCTGGCTTCTGGTCAAAATTAACCCTGTCCTGGCCAAACCCAGGACGTTATCCATCCCTTATTCCATGCCATCTACATCATGCCCAGGTCCCCCGTTTTCCAGTTAATCACCACCACTTCTCCTGTCTCCAGATATCATTCCCTTAGTTTATGGATCATCACTCTAACATGTCCATTGAGTTCATCTAATCCATGACTTCAGGCTCCATCTGTCATAACAGTCTTTCATGGCAGGAGAGATGATGTGTGGTGATGGGCGGTTGCTTGCTGCATCCGGAGCTTATGGCTGATGTATCTGGTGCGGCCCGTGCCCACAGTCTGCAGGTTGGAGGTGTCAATCATGATAAAGTTGCAGGGTGCCAGTTGTTCAAGCCAGGTCCAGTCCCATCACTGCTGTGCTCTGCTAGGTTACATCAAAACTCCACCCTTCTTTAGTCTGGGTGATTCTTACTATGTTATTACTGATGTAACATATAACACCTATAGTAGTGATAACAGACAGTGACAGGGTTATTTAGCAATTAACTTTATACAATTTATTTTATCGACTATTCTTGCATAAAATCAAAACCCATGAGGTACACATCGGACTTCCCTATCCTTTCACGTTACCCACCAGGTATACCCAGGTCCTTGAGTAATGGCAATCCCGCGGACAGGTTTGCCTTTGCTCGAGGCAGGACTAACCCAGACGGACTTCCCTAACATGTTCCGCACATGCACTATGGGGACTTTATCCCCTTTTGTAGGGTGTGGAAGTTTAGAGTGGGGCAGGGCCAGCCGAGCTGGGGGATCCAGAGACTCCAAGTTAAGCCATTCTCCCTGGCAGTGGTGTAGAGCACATTTTTAACATTTTGTCCTGCCCAGACTAGCCCAAGGGCTATGGCATGAACTGTCTCCTGTTTAATTTGTTCAAATGCTTGTCATTGCTCAGGGCCCCATTCAAAATCATTCTTCTTCCGGGTCACGTGGTACAGAGGACTTACAATCTGGCTGTAATTTGGGATGTGCATCCTCCAGAAACCCACAATACCTAAGAAGGCCTGTGCTTCCTTTTTTTGATGGTTGGTGGAGAAATAGCCGCTGTTTTGTTGATGACATCCATTGGGATTTGACGGTGCCCATCCTGCCATTTTATTCCCAAAAACTGGATCTCTTGTGCAGATCCCTTGAGTTTACTTCACTTAATGGCGAAACTGACTTTCAGAAGGATCTGAACTATTTTCTCCCCTTTCTCAAAAACTTCCTGCGCGGTGTCACCCCATACAATGGTGTCATCGATGTACTGTAGATGTTCCAGAGCTTCACCTTTTTGCAGTGCAGTCTGGATTAGTCCATGGCAAATGGTGGGACTGTGTTTCCACCCCTGGGGCAGTCGATTCCAGGTGTACTGGATGCCCCTCCAGGTGAAAGTAAACTGTGGCCTGCACTCTGCTGCCAAAGGGATGGAGAAGAATGCAT
>Ga0065711_1029264_pt1 | contig 36901 bp, 22 predicted proteins | sample Hoacrofraction12_FD_59098 | JGI IMG/M metagenome (GOLD analysis project Ga0065711, IMG submission 59098) | Hoatzin crop microbial communities from Cojedes, Venezuela - Epithelial fraction 12 v2 (version 2) | ecosystem: Host-associated > Birds > Digestive system > Esophagus > Crop | place... | reverse complement strand
TCGGCTGAGGGAGGCGGGCGCTCTGGGTTGCGCGTCTTTACCTGTGCCGCTCGGTGACCGGGGCTGTGCTCCCGGGGCGGCGGCACTCGGGTGCCAGAGCTCTCGCACGGGGAGCCGAAGGCCGCGCCGCCGTCCCGCCGAGCGTCTGCGCGTCGGCCCGCGGGCTCCGGTCTCTCGCTGGTTCCCGTCTCCCGTCCCGGAGACAGGGGCCGTGCGTGCCGGGTCCGGCAGCGGTGGAGGCCTGCAGCGGGCCGCTTCTGTGTGCGTCCTGCAGGTGAAAGGAGTGCGGGTGTCTGCCTGGCTCTGCGTGCGGTGGGTGGCTTGGGGCTCTGGTTTGGTTTGGTGCTGCCTGCTTCGTGTCGGCTGCTGGTTTTCGTGGCAGGCCCGAAGGCATTGGAAGGTGGCAAATCGGTGAGCCAGCAGCAAGCCTGGGTGGACAAGTCCTCCTCTTTTTACATCTGAGGGTTTCATCCAGTAGGAAGGTTTTATCCCGTGATTATCAGGATGAAATTAACTCGTGTAAGAGCTTGTATTTAGGGGAGGTACCCGAGAGAGTCAATGAGGCCCCACTGGTGCCTGAAGAATGGTCTGGACTGTGGATGTTACATCTCCTCCATGCATGTCGGCCACCGCTGACACTGCTCCCTGCATTTGGGATTGTCCCAACCTCCGTGGTGCAAGTCTGGGTGGTGTGTAAGTGCAGCAGCTGCGTTTCCGTCCCTTCTCCGGCACCTGGGGCAGTCTGTGATGCTCCTGGCCCTAGCAGGGATGCTGAAATATCTGGAATTGCCTTCTTCTGAGCTTCTGTTTGTCCGGTGGCTTTCTGCGTGCAGGACTGGAGAGGAACTGCTGGGTGGCATGCAGGCTGCTGCAGTTGTTTCTTGGTCAGCTGCACATGCCAAGCCCAGAGGAATGCTGAACAAAGGTCTGTTTCATGCCCTTCCTGCTCTTGATGATCTGTCCTGTCTCTGCATCCTATTGCAAGCTTAACTGCCCTGCAGGTTTGTGTTCCTTCTGCATTCGCACCGTGCTTTACTGCTTCATCAAAAATAGCATGCAGAAAGAGCTGGCCTGCGAGGGCGAGCACCGTTGGTATATGCTGGGTTCACCGTTGCCAGTTGCCTTGGTGTGGGGACTCTGCCAAGTGTGGAGAAACTCAAATGGGCTGTCATGCAGTAATGCTGTGCTGGCTTCCCAGCCGCAGGCAGACCATAGCTTGATACGTCTGTGAGTTGTTGGGTTTTCGGGTCTGTGCTGCCGTGCCTTGCAGAGTCAGCGTGCTGCACGCTCGGACTGCGGCGGCTGAGCTGTGAACAGCGCCAGGCTCTTGGTGGCCTCGGAGGGTTTGTGCAACTTCATCTCTGGTCAAGCCAGGTGTTCAGGGTTTGTAGTGAACTTAGTTGGTTTTAGGGGGGTTGTACACATCAGCTCAACCTATTCCCTGCACCCGAGGCAATGTCAGCACTCCTGCTTTTGGCTAGCTGTCCTTCACTGGTTTTAGGTGTGAAAAGCTTATAAACTATGTCTGCCTTGTGAGCAGAGATAAGAAAACATAGTTGCATATTGTTTATTTTTTTGTTTTACTTCTAAGGAATGCTGAAAGGTTACATGTTTTGAGTTCTCATCTCCTACTTGTTGAAGTGTTGCAGTAGGTCCTCTCGGGAGGATAAGAAATGTTGCATGTTGTGTTCTTATTTAAACTTATGTTGGGATCTCCTTGCTATCAGGAACAGAATTCTCTTACCCTCTCCGTAGCCTGGGCTGAAGAGCTGCCTGTGCCTGGGGAACCGTGGCAGAACCAGAGAGATGTGGGGAGTCAGCTGAGAAACTGCAGTGACTTTGTAACTAATGTTAAACTTTTTGGATCACTTCTGGTGTAAGGAATTTGCAAGAGTATAATTTGAACTGGCTTCTTAGCTGATTTAGCTTAACCAGTACAAGAGGTTCAGTGAACACTCTTCTTGTGTCAGAACAGCTTTAGGTCAAGTAAACAAATAGAACTGGGGTGTCCCTACAGAAAGGAGCAGAGTGTTACTTTTCCCTTGTTTTGTGAAGAGAATTGAAAAAGGTGTCTTCGGTCGGAGCCTGGTATGTCTCCTGCAAATGAGATGAGTTTAGCCTGTTGGTTACCTGTTCGCTCCACACCTCACACCATGGGAAATCATGCTTTATTTATGTCCAAAGCATTTAAAAACAACTGGGTAACTGCTTTCAACTTGCTTTGCATGGTGGAAATGAATACAGAAATACAGCAGGAGGTGATGGAGGCTTTATGTCAGACTTGGAAGACGTAAAATGAGTGGACTCTTTCCTCATAAGTGCAAATAATGATCTGTTAATGGTATAATGATGGTTTCAGTACTGAATTAAAGTTGGGTGAAATAAAAGCACTTCCTTATGGATACATGCATGTTACTGTTGAGTAAGTTGGGGGTGTAAAGTTGAATAGCATTCAGTATGGCTGCTGCATTAACTGCGCACCCGTTTTCCTTGAAATAGGAACAAAGCTAAACTCCCTTGCCTGATTCGGTGGGTGACGCTGGGTGTTGTGCTTGGACAGTTGCTGTGCAACACGTGATGTGCTGTGAGCTTACGCCCCAGTTCGTCTGGCTGCCATTTGTATGTTGTTGCCAGCCATAAAAGAAATTTGGAAAACATACAGGAGAAACTATATATATATATATATATATGTATGTGTGTGTGTGTATATATATGTAGTCTAATGCTTCATGATCTCTTGTGATGTCTATCTGATGTGACAAGGTTCTGACTATGACAGAAGTGTCTCGGCTGTTTGGGCCCAGAGCTCTGAACAGGAAAACAAGAAAACATCTGGTCTCTGTTGCTGGTTTAGAAACAGTGGAAGACTAAGTTGTTGCATAAGCACTAATATATAATAATTTGCACAGTGAACTCAAATGAGTACCAGAAATTTAGGAGTGTTTGGCTGTTGTCTTGTAGTGACCCACCTACCTCTGTGGCTGGGACTGCATTTGCGTTACTGTCGGAATGTAGCTCACGCTTTATGCACCTCTTCATTAAGAAGTGCTAATGCTCTGTTTGCTGCTCTGTGCTGTGGTTTGCTTATGCCTAAAAATACGTTCTTGAGTGACAGATCAAAGTTCCTGCTTATTTCAGAGGGCATTGCCATAACTGGAGGTTTAAAGTGAGCTGAAGCAGCCAGGAAAACAATTGCTTTGATCTTGAAAGAAAAGGTGATGTTATTGCTGAAGGAGCAGGGTAGAAGTAGGTTAAACTTAATGTGCCATCTTTGTCTTTTTGCAGTGTGCAAGCCACTTAATTTTTAGCTGTAGGGTTATAGGAATGTGGCTCTTGTGAACAAGTGGAACAGATGTTGGGTGCTTTTGGACTGGGGGCATGTTTTTGTGTGTTTGGTTAGTTGGAGCCTCTTTCATTTGTACCATAGAAATTCCAGCAATTGCAAGTTGAGAGCATGTTTGGAAATTGAACCACTGTTTTAACTACACAGCTGAGTGAAGATGTGGAGCAAGTGTCTGAAAACCCAACAGATGAGAGAGGAGAAGAGATGGAAGTTCATGAAGATGCCAGCTCTGTTATTTTACCAGGTGAGAACTATTGACCCAGAAATTACCAATTTGAGGTGCTTGATAAGCTGCTTCTGTGTGTGGGTTTGGTTGTTTGGTTTTTTTTAACTGCACTTCTGAAAGCAGACAAAACACTAAATTACTTATTTTGGGGAATAAGTGCTGATGGAAAGCCAAGGAGTTTTTCCAAGGACTGACATGAGAACATTTCTTTGTCATGAACTGTGCTCAGTCAAAGAAAATTCAGCACATCTGGTTCTGAGGTAGCTCAGTGTGTGATCTTCCCTTATGTTGTATCTGACCTGAGCTGCAGTGTCTGTGATGGCAGTGGATTCCAAGCAAAGTCTGTGCCGGAGTTACGTGGGCAAGGTGCAATATTGAACAGAGGTGCTTTTAAACAGATTTCAGTTAGACTGTGTGGACCTGCTTTTGAAGGGTGCGGGGCAGTGTTAAACGGCCTTATTGCAGCTCGGATGTAGGCATTAAGGTAAGCTAACCCAAAATTAATATCCCCTAAATGCTGTGCAGGTGTTCAAGACATGTTTTTATAGTGCAATTTTATGCTTATTAATGTCCTAATTTCCTTGGCTGCCATCTCCTGGCAATGAACTTCAGAACACGTTTGTGATCATGGACTTTTGTGAGAGGTTGTGTGTTCAATCGGGTTTACTAAAAGGCTAGTGTTTGCCACGGCAAGGAATGAACACCAAACCGTGCTGTTACAGTTGACGGGCAGAGTGTGGCATGGCCTGAGAGGCCTGACTCATTAGATTACAGACCACAGAAAAGTCAGCATAAAGTATGCTTACTTATCTCCTTTCCTGTCTTGGGCTTTAATGCTCCTTTTGCGTGCTCAGCAATATATCACTCGCAATCAAAACATGACGTGTAACTCAAGAGCACATGAACTTTTTCCTGACAAGTATTGCCAAAAGAAATGGCGAATGCAGGGAGTGTGGGAAGGCAGTGTCTGTGTACAAGTGAGGCAGGTATGAAGATCTTCAGAGAATAAGTTTTGAAGCAAGGAGACTGTGAGAGAATTGGGTCAGACTTTTTCTAGCTGTGACTGGAAGAACCCTTTTGTGAAACTTTATGTAGCATACACAAGGAGTTAAGAACTAGAGTCCAAAAGTGAGAGGGTAAAAAACATCTAGTGACTTCTGCCATGGTGGAGATGCAATGGAGGTAGCTGTGTAAGAGCATTAGGACATTAAATCTGTCTGCGGACGCATAGGCTGAGTGTGTAAGAGTCACTTGAGACTGGGAGCGGGGGGAAAGAGTTGTTTTTTTTCCGGGAGGAAAGATTGACCACCAACAGACTTTTTTCTTGTGAAATTTGAACTTAGTTTCTGAATTGTTCTTCTTGAAAATCAACCTTGTTTCCTGCCTGCAGTGTCCTTAAGCAGAGTGCCAAATTCAACACATGAGAGAGAGGCATAATCTTTGGACAATTATGCCCCATGCTTGAGAAGGAAGCAGCTGTCTGATCATCAAAACCAGCAATAGTTGTGGTTTTTTAAATCAAGCTGAGTTTGAGGTTTACTTTCCTCTCAAGTGATTGATCTTTAACTGAACACTGCGTAAATTCAGCCCAAATATCTGTATTGTAAAGTCCTAATCTGTATTCTGTTTGGTTCCAGATAGTGAACTGGGTTCCACTACCCCTTCTTTGCGTTTCAGCAAGACCTGCCTAAAGAATGTTTTTTCAGTAATTCTCCTGTTTATTTATCTGCTGCTCATGGCTGTAGCTGTGTTCCTTGTCTACCAAACCATCAGTGACTTCAGGCAGAAGCTCAAGCACCCAGTGATGTCTGTCTCATACAAGGAAGTGTCCTTGTACGATGCACCTGGTAAGAGTGGTAACGAACAAAATGGCTGACGTCGTTGTTCACATTTATCTTAGATTGGTTTACATTTTTTGTGTTGATTCTCCAGGACCACAGAGTGCCTATAATGCTTTGACCCTGGTCTTTCAATTGCTCTTTTTTAATCTACGTTGTGTTGACTTTGCATGGAAATGTTAGTGTTGTACACAAGATTTGGGGGGAGATTTTGGGAGCTTTCATGCCACTAACGTGAATGAGAGAAGCTGTGGAGTATCGTGCAAGGTTCGATAGAAAAGCAGAGTTTGCAGACTCTAGAATGGGCCCTCTTTTAGGGAAAGAAGATAATTCCTTATGGAAATATTCCCAAAACTGTATCGTTTGAGAGGGTAGCACATAGGATGTGTATTAGGACCTCAGCGCTGCGCTGGACAGTGAGATGCTGTTGACAGTAGAGAAGGTGAATTTCTCAAACTAACCACAAAACAACCACAATGCCACTTCTGCTTCTGTTCTGCATTGTTTACAACTTGGTATTACATCAGCAGGCAATGGAAATGTGATGTGACTGCAGGAAACAATGTTGGCATAAAAATGCAGTGTGGCATCAGGGAACTGTGTTGCAGTTTGCAGGAGGGATTACTCCACAGAAGCATTTTTGAATAGTGAGTTCTATCATTATTTTTTTAATTTTCCAGTAACCATTCATAGAGCTGTGGTAGCAAATGCAGCTCAAACAGTAATATGTCAGTTTCTAATTTAAAAATAACACTTTTGTTTGAAGTGTTACCACATTTGACAAATAATCACTCCGGTAATTGTGGCTGAAAGGTGAGCGTTTTGAGTTCTTGCCATGTTCCTGTGGTTGTTTTTCTGCATGGTCAGTTAGGCTCAGCTCTGTAAGTAGGTCCTTGCATTTGGACTGTATGGATCTGACTGTAACAGCAGGCTTTCCCCCCCTTCACGTGGGCTTTTCACACAGGAACAGGAGGAAAATGTAATTTAAGAAGTAAAGAAACATACATATAAATCCAGAAGTATTGTTGGGGATCCCTGCCAGATCAGAGAACCTAAATTAATGTAGCCCTTTACTTCATTGCTCTACGAAAGTGGTGAGATGGCAAGTTGCAAGCGTGGAGCACTGAAGAAAGCGATGAAGTATTTTTAGACTGATACATGCTGACTGCTCACCATCTCGCGTTTTGGCGGTCACGTCATCTCAGTTGTGTGAGTTAGTCATATCTGATAACTCAAACCATGCTTCTTTTTGGTAGTTGGTCTAGATCATCTTCAAGCAAGCTTGCTTGCAGTAATAAATGTGGCATGTGTGGCATGACAGGTTTTTTTGTTTTGGGCCTTGTATTTTGCTAGCCTTCTACAGCTGAGTGACAGAGGTTCTTCTAATGCCTGCCACTGCTCTGAAATGGTAGGCTTATGGTATATCTGAATTCCCATGCAGGTGAAGTAGTAGCTCGCCTACCCAGTGATATAAGTAATAAGGGGTGGTAGCAGTACTTTTTGATGGCTTTGATTTTTATTGTGACATTGTATTTGATGAACAGAAGGTGCAAGATGTTCTGAAGAGCATCTTTTCACTTTTGTTAGATCAGCCAGTGATCTTTGATCTGTCGTGTATTGTAAATACGTTATTTCTAGTTAAAATTTGACATGTTACTTGATAATATCTGAAAACATGTTAATGCTGAAGTGTTACATGTCCCATTTGACTTCTACATATTCATTTCATTTCGGGCAAGAGGGACTGATGTATTAGCAGCTGGCTTGTGGGGACACTAGGGAAACTTAGTAGCTTTTGTGAATCTTGAATTGTTGTAACAGAACATGAACCCTGATTTTTTTCAACACGTCGCGGAGGTTCTGTCCTGATGCAGCTGGCACTTGTCCTGCTCCAGAAAAATGCTGAAGCAAATGGTTTAATTTTATTTTTTTCCTGGATCTTGAGGATACCTCGGTATCCTGTGGGATTAAATCCCAGAATGAAAATCTATGTACTTGGAAAAGAAATCAGCTCTCTTCAATGTTTTTTTTCTCCCGAAACAGGTATTGCCTTTTACCCGGGCAAGGCTCGGCTGCTTAGCTGCAAGCATCATTACTATGATCACATTCCGCCTCTGATAAATCCAGGTCAGCCAGGAGACATTGAGTGCACCACTCAGAGAATCAACTACACAGATCCTTTTACTAATCAAACTATGGTAATAATAATATAATAGAACAAAGCTTATTCAGTGGGGGTTTTCTGCTCGTAATAGTATTCGAAAGTAAAAATAGTTAAAGTGCTGCAAAAAATCCTTGCTTTTAGTTTTTTTTCAAGCCATCTGTCCTTTTGTTTTCAGAAATGTAAAAGACCCCAGTCAGTGCGTATATGTGTTACGGATGATCAGCTGTCATGTGGGCGTGTGCAGCGTGAAAACCTGGATGGGACAAAAAAAGTCATTTTTCACAATAAAACTCTTGCTTCATTCCTCTCCTGAATGAACTGGCAAGAGTACTCCTTGATATAGTGAATCTAACTTTGATTGAAAGCAGTAGCAGTTATTCCATTAAAGCAGGATAGCTTAGCTCTTTTTGTATATTTGCTGGGAATTACATACTATTTTTGTCACGCTAGGACACATCTTAACTGGGCATGGAGTGTTTCGTTACACTGAAATGCTGTGAGCCAGCAAGATGGGCACATTGAGTGACAGTCTGCCTTAAATTGCCCTTAAAAATGCAGGGAATCTAGCTTCTGCATAAACAGGTGTTGAAAAAATAAAGTATTAAATATGATAATTTGTATCTAAAGTGGTTGCTCAGATAGTTTTTAAGGAAACTAAGCATGAACAAACAAACTATCTAGGTATCTGTTTGGTCAGCTTTTTTCCTCTTTGTGTTTTGCCTTTTGTCTAGTCACCATTTCTTTCTGGGAAGCAGCTCCTTAGTATATTTGAAAGTAATGTTCTAGGTGCAAGTCCAGTTTAATTTCTGCCACTAGTATGTTCCGTTTGCATGTGTTAACAAACTAGGAGTCTGCATTTTCTGCTGTGTGGTAGATTCATTTCGAAGCTTGCTGATCCAATAGTCTGTAATCCCACAGCTGGATGGAGAGGCGCTGAAGCAGAGACCTCTGAACCACGCAGAGCCCTATTCAAACTGGCTGAGTCCTTCTGCAAGCAGCAGTTTGCTGTTTGATCTAATGCCTGCACTGCTTTAAGTTGTGTTCTCCCTGCTGGCATTTTTTGTTGTGGTTTTTCTCTTTTTCCCTTTCAGCAGTTTACTTGAGGTGCTGGGCGCTGTGAAGCTGTTCCTCTTTCTCAAGGAGAAGCCTTATATCCTCTGTATCAGACTCCAAATTCACTTGTTTCATCTCAAGAGCTGAAAGTTCCTAGGCTTTAATGCTCAAACCAGTTTTGACTGACCTTCTGCAGGGCCTTGACTGGTAAATCCACATGAACCCAAAGGACTATGATAGAACTAAAGCAGATTTTTTAGAAAGACACGAAGTCTTGATGTAAAGATAGTTTTTAAACTAAAAGGAGGGATGCAGTTGGCATTCTTGTTAGATATTTTAATAGACGTATACTTAGTAGCGGCCAAGAAAATATTGGCGTGTGTTAGATTTCTACAGAGTATTAGTGACAGATGGCAAATTCATGAGCAGAAAATGAGGATTCCTCTGCTACTCTCACCATCTCTCTGTTTGCTTACAGAAGTATGCTTTGGTTGTTCAAGGCCCTCGTGATGTGAAGAAGAAGGAACTGGTGTTTTTGCAGTTTCATTTGAATGGAACAGACCAAGATTTTAGTGCCATTGACTACCTTTTGTTTTCTTCTTTCGAAGAGTTCATCAACAGGTATGTAAAGAGTTGAGCTTGTAACTGCATTGAACTTGCTACAACAATATGGCTTTTTAAATAAAAATTGGACAGGCTTTTCTATTCGTATTATTTTCTTTTTTTTTTTTAATGTGTGGGTTATGTTGGTGCTCATTCATGTCTTAGGTTACTAATGTTACTTTTTAGAAAATGAATTGAGGACTATTTCAGTGACAGAAACTGCCCTTCAGCCAGCCATTTGTTGCTGCACTTTCGAAAAACTTGAAGTTTGTGCTGGCTTACCACTGTCGTCTGCTGCTGTGGGTGGTCGGGAAGTGTGCTGAAAACATGGGACTAAAAGAAAGAAATTACTGTAAAGATCAGATCCCTGGGTTGATTTGTTGTGATTCTGTTGAAAGATTAACTATATTTCTGTGTATTACTGCCTTTGTATAAGATTCTACAGAACGATGTAGTTTCATAGATGGGGTTTTCAAAATTGCTTCATACTGGTTTGACATTGGTGCCATTGGAGTGGCTGATCAACCTTCTGATTGTAACAGCAGTGGAATTAATCCTGTCTCAAACTTTCTTGAAAGCCCCACCCTTTTTCCCACCTTGAATAATTTCCATACTTAAATGTTTAATTTTTACTTCAATTTAAATTCAAGTTTTGTTCTTCCCTCTGTGATCCAGATTAAAAGCTAGACAAGAGATACTAGTCACAGTGAGACCTGATAGAAAGCCTTAATTTGGTAATAGTCAGATGCCGAGTGAAAAAGGGAAAGGGGCTAAAGGCCATTTGCAGAACAAAACTAGGTGAGGGAGGGGAAGATAAATAACAGATTTTATCATAACAAAGCATTCTTGAAGGCTTGGACGTGGTCATACTGATGCTTTTCAGATGGAGCAAAGACTGGAAGTGTTCAGTCACAGTATCTCTGGGTGGCCAAAGACCAATTATCTGAATTTGCTTTTTACAAAGCATTTCTACTTCAGTGAAAGAGAGATCTTAAGTCAGTAAGTACTTTCTGTAACTGTACTAAAACACCTTATAAAATGCTAATGTTCTGGGTATTTTAGGCGTTGATATTTTAGGGTGAGAAAGTACCAGTCAAGAGTAGTGATGTAGAAGGTGCTACTTGTTCCTTCGGGGTTGCTTTTTCTCAGTATTTTTGGCTTGTGCCGCGGTTAGCAGTACATACAGTGGGACCGATTCCAGCAAGGTGCAAGGCTGTTTGGTACTTCCAGATGCAAGCACTGAGACCACCCCCTGTGAAACGGAGCTGGAGGCACAGTTGGGTTGCATCTGGTTCCTGTCTCTTTGCAGAATGAGCCAGCTTACCAAGACACCGCTTGGTCGATGCATACTCAAGTCTTGGAGGCCACATTTCTGTGCTCCGTGTATCAATCTGCAGATAAGCCGTTTTAAAGAGCTATTTCTTCCCAAGTGAAAACATGCGTGTCCTACTTAAGCTGGCAGTGTTTCTGCAAGGAAGCTGCAAGTGTGGATGCTGCTGTCCCAGACGCTTGTGCCACACGTCGTGTGACGGTGGGTTGGATGGGCAAAGCAACAATAAGCAGCATTGCAAAGGTCCTAGCTGGAAGGCTGTGTTTGTGCTGGTGTAAGTGAATCGGTAACGACCATCTGTAAGCTGCCTGGGAGAAGCCTGGATCGCAGCCTCCTGCCTCCAGGTTTGCCAGGTCAAACCGGTTAGATGGCAGAGTCGATGCCCAGAGAGATGGGGAAGTGTCGCTTTCTTTCTAGAGAAGCTGCCTTGTCTCAGTGTTGGGAGGCACTGGAACCGAAGTGGGAGGGTGAAGGCTGAGCCTGGGTTGTGTTTGGAGCGAAGTGAAAAGGTGGGAAATGGTGGCGTCTGTTTGGGGATGCATCCTTTGTGCCCGTGTGCAGCAGGCAGTAGGAATGCGAATTTAAACTGGTTTTGAACTAACCCAGATAATGGTAAAATTGGCAAAGGTATGTAGACCTTTGAACTTCTTAGTAAATGATCTGCGTGTCTAGGTGAAGTACAGCGAGAAAGCCGCTGTGTGCAAGAGGCCGGTAGTGTCTCTCTTATAGCATCCTCCAAAGCCTGGTACATACTGCATGGCTGGCTTGCTCAGTATTGGGTATTGCTGTCCTGGCGTCGCGGGGTGCAAGCTGGACAGGCTCGGGGCACGTTGGAAGTTTACATTTTCTCCTGGCTATGAAGTGCATGTGAAACTGCGTGCATGTGTGGAACGTACTCGTTCTGTCCAACTTCCAGCAGAAGAGAAAATAGCAATGATTTCCGGTTCGTCAGCAGATGCTAAATTTAGTTGATGGGAAGTCTGGACTAAGATATCTGTAGGAACTGTTGCGCATTGACAATGCAAATTTTGTCTTTCCATGCAGCTTCTAAAAACGTCAATTACTGGGCGCTGTTAACTGCTTTTCCTGACCAAGTGTCTCGCTGGTTACAAGAGCGTTATTATTAGCACCGTGTCCAGCAATTCATGTAAAGTGTTCTCAAAGATGCCGAGATGATGCTAAAACTCAGGATACATCATTGTTACCTTTACAGTTTTTTGCCATGGCTGCAAACAGCTTAGGTTGGGTTGGGCAGGCAGACTGCTGTAAAATAGATGTGTAGGGAATTCCTTTATCTTAAATGGCAATCCAGATGCCCTTGACATTGGTGAGAAGAGTCCTGCTGTATCTGCACCGCAGTTTCTGCGTAGACAGTATTATGCACAGCTCACGTCGCTGTAAATAGCAGTAATCGTATCGGTGAAGGCTGCTGCAAGCATCAGCCACAAGCAGTAATGAAAATGGCATCTAGAAACTTGGGTCTTTAAGGGTTTTTCGAGGCATAGCAAGTGGTGAGGATGCAAGTAAGGTCCAGTTGTTTCTGTCAAGGGGTTTATTCTCTGCAGCTCTTCTGTTGAAATTGGATCGACAGACTACATGAAACTGGCGCTGCTTGCTAGGTTTGTTCTGGCCTCCACAGAACTATGTGCTATTGTTGGCCTGTGAGCTGGAGGGATACGGCCACCGGCTTTTCTCTTCTTTCTTTTTGTTTTAAGACTGTGGCAACTGCTGTCTGTACCATATTAATTGGAGGGAAGGAAATAATGAAACCCTTGCAAATTACCAAAAAAGTGTAGCTCAAAATACAAGTTCCTTTCCTGAACTGTTATTAGTGTAATACATGGGTTTAAGAAGAAAATCCTCTGAACATATTGCTGACAAAACTATTGTTAGCGTAGCACGTAAAATAACTTACTGTCACGTGAGGTGATGAATACCAGTCTGAACAGATCGGAGATTATTTCGGGGTCTAAACAGAGCTCCACGTTCACACGTCTGGTCTGGATTGCTGCATGCAGAGAAATATGTCATTATAGAGAAGGGCTGAGACTCTCGGTACCACACCATCTGAGCCTTTCATTGGATCCCGTGGCTGTCAGAGCTCCCCAGGCTGGGGAAAAGCGAAAGCAATGAACGCGAATTGGGTTTGACCCATCTGTGGTTCTGGCTCTTGCTGCTGTTGCATTGGAATCTGCCGGTGGGACGCCCTGAGCTGCCTCTGCCTCTTGAGGGCTGGTCCGTAGAGATGGGCGGTAGAAGGTTCCACTGCCAGCTAGAGCCTGGTCCAGAATGCGAAGAGCAGCTCCCACAGTTGGGACAAATGCCACCTCTCATGGTCTGAGGGCAGCGGGCTCCCTCTTAGTGGTTTGAACTGTCAGTGGTGACCAGGGAGCGTTGGCAGAGGATACCAGGGCTTGGCAGCTCACCTGAGCGGGACAGTGGCCTCTCGCGCTCCCCGTTCTCTCCTGTGCTCTAGGAATTGTTGCGCAATCTTGAGGTACCGTCAGCATCTTGGGAGAGCCTGGTGCAGAGCATTCCAGGAATCTTACCATACATCTAAAGGACAGTGTAATAGTTAGAATATCTTACTGAACAGAAAAAAATAAAATAATGTGGAGCCTTTGCAGGTTGTCTGTCTCTGGGGTGCAGAGGGAGTTAAAAGAAACTGTCTGCCTGGAGAATTGTTCTTCAGATTAAAATCCCGTGCCTGTCTTGTGTTCACCTAGCTGTGTGTGGTTTTTAAGCTGCTTTATTTGCCCTCTGCTATTGTTTGTGGAAAGCTTGTGCTCTGCTTCCCCTCTCCCCCCTGCCTTTTTTTTTTCCCCCCTGACCCTGTGGCAGCAGTCTGAGTTGTGGGCACATGCAAGGAGAAGCCTTTTCAGATCACTTCTCCGCAGCTTCTCCTAAGATATTATTAATCTTTCCTTTCCAAGCCTACAATTACTGTTGAAGGCAAAGTATACTCCTGCCGTCTGCTTACCATCTAAGTTGTGGCTGTAACATTCAGCTCTGTGTCATAACTTCCAGCCTCAGTTTTCCACGTTGGTTTGGAAAGCTTTTCTGGGATGCTGTGTTTAGTCACGCATTAGGCACATGACTGGCTGGCAGGGTGCTAATTATGTATGTTCCTCTTGAGCGGCAAAGCACCGTGCTCTTCCATACTGCCCCATCAGCTGCTGCTGTACCCATGGACCGAAGGGGAAGAAATCATGGTCAGATTAGGTCTCCCCGTGTCATTGGTCTGTATGGTGAGGAGCAGTCAGGCAGTGGGCTTTGCTCTCGTGCTTTGCTCCTGTCTGCCTTGTGGGGGTTAGAGGGGTGCACTGCCATCCCGTTGGGATCACTCAACAAGCAGCTAACGTTACAAATCCATAATGGTATTCCTAAGCAAAAACCCTCTTGGAAGATCATCTGCCTTGGTGGGCAGCAAAGTGTATTAGTTTTTCTTTGCAGAAACGCTTCTCCTTTCTGTTTGTATGCACAACGCAGTTCTGCGTTTGAGCCCATCAGCTGAAGCCCTGAGTTGAGAGCAATGGCGTTGCTAGGCGTTGCCTTCCTACGAACATGTGCGTATTCATCTCTTAAGCCTGAGCAGGCAGTGTAGTACAGAGTGGCCATCAGTCCATGCTCGTGCTGTCTGGTAGACGAGACATTGTGGTTTGTAGGATGAAAAGGAGCCCTGATTCTGAAAACTAAGGAAAAAGACAGGAAAATTGCAAATCCAGTCAGTTCAGGTACAGGACCAATCTTCCTGACTGGTCTGTTCTCTGGGACAAGAGCTTCTTCAGCTCTGCTTGTCTTCTCTACTTCTTTGCATCTTTCTCCTGAAAGACCAAAATACCCTAATCTCCCGGCAGACCTAGCCACGCGCTCCCTCTGCCATATGACCAGAGCGAACTCTTTCCCTTCATCTGGGAAGGTGGATTTAATCTGAGTGAAAAACCCTTTCCCTTGTCTCAAGGACCAGCATACCCTGACATATCTCTGCAGCCTGAAATCTCTCTTTAGTAAAAATCAGCAGTCTGTGCTTTAATGACTCATGACTCATCACAGTGGCTTACCCCTTCCTTTCAAATGAAACCTTGCTGAAAAGCAGCTGCGAGGCCAGGCTTGTTTCATAGAGATGACATGAAAGTGGCTAAAATCACAGTACCGAGGAGCTCCAAGTAAATAGCGTGGTTAATGCGCCGTGTCCTGTGCAGCTGGTAGAGAAAGGATGAAGATGAGGTACACCTCAGAGCTGCCACTTTACCACTTGCGGTGTGAGGGGTATTGGAAGCCTTAAAATGGGTTAGAGTCACAGTATTTAAAAAAAAAAAAAAAGTACAAAGTGATTCTGCTGTTCTGGGGCTACAAATATCTGGGATTGCATATTGGGAAAACAGCTGTGTTATTGCAGATAATTTGCCTAACACCAAAGGTATAGTGTTCCCAAAATACAAGAAATACACTGAATGTAAATTTCAAAGCATTTTAAGTACGTCTGCATTGCAGCCAGTAGATCTGACATTCTCCTGCCTACAGTGGTCAGGTACCGCTCCCAGTTTGGTCAGGAAAGTAACGGTCTTTTTTCTTTAGTCCAGAAAAAGCAGAATTCATGAAGGACTGCGAAAGTTCATACTCCAGCTGGAAGTTTTCCGGAGGCTTTCGAACTTGGGTCAAGATGTCCTTGGTGAAAACAAAAGAAGAAGATGGTAGCGAGACTGTTGAGTTCAAACAAGAGGTAAAAAAAAAAAAAAATCTCAGGAAGGGTTTTCTGGGACCTCTTAGCTCATTAAGAACGGGTTACTGCCACAGTTTTAATTGTAACTGGCCAACAGAACCAGTTCTTGGGGCAAACAATATGAGTGGGAAGAAGGGTGGGTGGATGTGTTGGTTGGTTAAGTGAGTGAAGCATCAGGAGCTTGGTTTTTGTTTTGTTGCATCCATCACGCCACTTGCCACTGAGCAGTTTTGGCTGTAGGGTGACTCGCGTTCTTTCTTAGAGAGAGGTTTTGTAAAAGCGTAAATGTCTCGATGTGTGCGGCGGTTGGTACGGCCCAGTGACGCACTCTGGAAAACGGCTCCTACTGGGGAGCCCAGAAAATCCAGGCCTTGAATGTGCTACAGAGTGACACCCGTAGCATGAGGTAAGGGTCTGGAGAGACTGACATAAAAATAGTAACGCAGCTCCCTTTAGTTCAAGGCAGGGAACAACTGCCAAAGGAATTGTCTAAATACTAGCTAGCACTGGAAAAGAGGTATTGTTCAGGTTGCCATGAGGGCTGATGTTAGGGCGAAGAGGTAAATGTCAGCCTTGTATCCTTTGTAGCATTCTCATGTCTGCTTTTTGTTTAGGTTTAGGATTTTTATCTGCTGAGTATCCTCAGAAACATGGAGGAAGTTAACTTCTTGCATGAATTAAATTCAGAAAATACGCCAGTGGGAGACACAAACTTGGCTAGAGATGAAATTAGTTTGACTTTCATTCCTGTTCTGTTCCCACTAATGGACAGGAGAATAATTGTGTTTTGAGTTTGTTACCTTGCTCCCAGTGTTGGTTGGAGAGGAAGCATCTCATCGGTGGTGAAAAATAGATATTTTAAGAGCAGCCCTTTCCAGGGAGCGTATGTTTCAGAGACTACGCTGTCTCTTAGTCCACGGTACGCTTGGCAAGAGCACTGTGTGAGATCAAAATGAAGCAGGATCTTCAGTTCTGCCAGTAAGGGCCTCATGTGGCAAAGACTTCAGGGAAGAGCAGAACTGTGACTGAGGTGGGTACCTCCTGGCTCCACTGGAGGAGGACACAAGGCAAATCCCCAAGTCAGGCAAGTCCCGAACTAGTGCCTTAGTTTGGAGAGGAATGGATGCATGGGCTGGCTGCTGCCACAGAAGCACTCACAGCAGTTGTCTGTCCGTCCGTCCTGCATCACCTACAGGTCTGTCTCGCTTGCCGTTTGGTACTTACCTAGTGTAGGATTTTTGGAAGTCCTCCTCTGAGTGCCCAAGTCTAATGTGTCGCAAAGTGGAAACAAAAGGCTGACTCAGAAAAAGCTGAGCTTTTTGTGGCCATAAACGTCCATTTAGTCCAGTAGTTATGGACCCTGTGATCATCTGGGTAGGTGAACAGTGGGAGGTTATTTTGGTTTTTGGTGGTGGTGTGGTGGGTAGGCGTGTATTAAACCCAAAACTGGGAAATAGGAATCAGTATAAATGTGAATTTTGGGTTTCAGATCCCTATTAACAATACAGTAGAAGCTGAAATAACTCAGAGGCAAATTGCACTGGCGTTGTTTGACAGAACAACGTCTGCTCAAATTGCATAAGGAAGTCCATTAGCCTTTCAGAGCTAAAACTGGGAAACAGCATACCAGAAAGATGGGTGCAAATAATAGGTCAAATAGCAGGGTCAGACTGCTAACGAGCCCAGGAGTCATTACTTTGTCTTTTCTTCCTTTCCCATTTCCCTCAGTTCGCTTTGTGTACTCTTTGTTTCCTGGTGTGCAGTTTTCTTGAATGAGCACAGTTAGGGTGATGCTACGCTGCACTAATGAAATGAGCTGTAGAGGTGTAGGGTCAGTCTGCAGCAAAGGTGTTTGAGCAGAAGACACAAGGCAGTGAAGCTCCCATCTTGCTCTGGATGGACACAGACACTGTTCTAGCTCCTGCTTCTACATGTTTGCAGCCTAAAACCTGCTCAGGGCAGGGTGTGGGGAGAAGACTGAGAGAAATCTTGAAGTATTTGTAAAGAAACTAAGCCATGGTAGACAGAAGGTTTTTGTAGCAGGGCATCCCTCATGCTGTGTCTGCTGAGTCGCTGTTTTCATGTCCATAGCTCCTGTCATAATCATAAAGTGAAGTTACAGTAGTGCTGGATTCATTGCTTCCACTGCAGTGTTACACTGATGTAGGAAGAGCAGCCATGCTCCCGCGTGCGCACACCACGCTGTAGATACTCCTCTGAGGGCCGGAGAGGGGAGCGGTCCTGCCATCGCTTGCTCAGCTGCAACTCCTGTGTGCTGGCATGGTGGGGAACTGCCTGGCTCCGGAGCAGCTGATGTTGGCTCCTAGCAGCAGGGGGGTTATTGCGAACCGTGGTATTATTACTGCCCATGTGCAAACCCCATGTATTTCCTCTCTGGGCTGGGGGCTGTGTTACAAGACAAGAGAAGTGTTTTTCTTAGGCCTGATGTCTTAATACATTCCTGATTGTGGGCCTTAAGGCTGTGGTTTCTTGTGGCTGTAACATCGATCTGGTAGCCTGGACTGTTCCCTGGTTATCCCAGCTCTGCGGAATTGTGCTAAAGCGCTACGCCGGTCAGTGCTGGTTTCATATGGGCAGTACTGGGAAGTGTGGGTTTAATTGTTACCATCTAGGTTTCTTTCCCTTCCATTTTTCATTCTGCACTTGCTGGCATCTTCTAGTTTATTCCACAACTGATTTTTCAAAAAAAAAAGTCTTCCTGCCACCATCATGTAGTTCTCTGGTAAATAAAAGTAATTTAGCATTCATTCAAGAGAACTTTCCAAATGCTGTATTACTCCAAGTAAATGAATTTTGTAAATTAAATTTCCTCCCTTGAAAGGGAAAAACTACGTAATAAAATAAAGGCCCTGGCTACCGGTGTAAAAATGGTATTGCAGCGTTTTACTAAGTGAGAAACAGGAAAAGAATGTGAACATCAGACAGATGGAGGAAACTGCCCTTCCGTCTTTTGGGAGTCTGTTGTTCCAGGTAGAAGGAAGGCTGTTTTCACCTTCTTAGGAGCCTCTTCTGTTGCACAGAAGACTCATTATGTCACTGAAGAAAGTAACCTGCACATCTGGTTTTTTCCTCTCCCTCCAGACTAGTGTGGTGAACTATATCGACCAGAGAACTGACCCAAGAAGTGACCAGCTATTTTTTGTGGTATTTGAATGGAAAGATCCTTTCATACAGACTGTTCAAGATGTGAGTAACCCGCTAGTCCCTTTTTGACGCGCTGTCTGACTGTACGAGCTTGTGGTGTGTCTGTGTGTGTGCGCACCTCTGTCACCTCACTCCAAGCAGAAATGCAGAGGAAGAGCGAGGTTACTTTTGAAATTTCAGTCTAGGCTCTTCCTTATCTTCAGTAATGCATATTCGGTGGGGGTCAAGACCAGCTGATGCCTCTCCCTTGGGTTGGTGACAGTCAGTGTTGTTTGCAGGTAGCTGAGACAAAGCACATGTCCCCTGTGCTCTTGCTTCAGTAAGCGTAGCTTCAGGTCAAGTCTGAACTTTTTGCTTAAATAATTGTGCTTGGATAAACAGATTTAGTGACTTTTTTTATTGACAAGAAAGAAACCTAGACTTAAATTAGAATAATAAAAATAGACTAGTGTATTTTTTAATCTCTTATTTGAATAGAATTTGGTACCGCATTGAAACGCAGAAAAAGCACTTTAAAATTTAGCTCAATATGCTGCAGCCAGAGGTGTATGATGTGCCAGACAAGACCCCTGTCAGTCACCGGAGTGCTCAGAAGGCGTGCGCTGCGGGTACATGCGCTTTAAGTACAGGAGCTAGATCTTGTTTCCCTCGCGTTCTAGGGGAGAAGGTCGGGTACATTTTCCCTCCCCAGAAAGACGCAGAACGGCAAACCGTGCAAAGACAATCTGTTGCAAATTTTGCACTTAAAATGGCCCTACCTGACAGCTGAAGTCCATCACCAGCAAAAGGCAGAGTTCTTGTTTCCTTGCCCAAAACCAGAGCGTGAACGCAGACCTTGCAGGGCAGGAGCTGGTCGCTGCTCCTTAGCACTCTCGCTGTTCTGTCTGTGCCAGGGCTGGGCACCCCGGCCCGGAGAGCCCAGACCTTTTCCCAGCCCCTATCGCTCCTCTGCCAGCTGGGGCTCATGCCGCTGCCGCCTTTGAGCCGTGAGCTGCCCTCGATCCAGCGGATGGGGGAACGCTCGTTTCCTCTTGCTGAGGAGGCCGGGGTTCACAAGCACTGGCAGCCAGCGCTGCGCTTTTGGGAGGGTTAACAAATAAGGGAAGCCTGTGTGAGACCTCCTGGCTCGGGTGGTGACCTAGCAAGGCCGCGCTCATGCTGAGTGACATCAGAGGCGCAGGCTCCACAGCGAGTCCCAAAGCTGTGTGCTACTTCATTGCTGCCTAAGCCTAGCTCTGCTTGCTTCATCTGAGGCCCTAGAAGCCATCCTTGTGCCTAGAGGTGCGAGGAGAACTGCAAACTATGAAAAAAACTTCACTACTCTTGAACTAAATGCAGTTAAAAATAGAAATGTAAAATACTTGCTGTAGGTCTGCAGAAACGGTTGCTGCTGTCAAAAGCTGGTTTAGCATTACAGTGCTGTCTTGTTAAAGCTTTCCAGTCGCAGCTTCTTTTAGCTTTGTCTTCTGGAAGACCTTCTTTAGTGTGACTGCTTATTTTTGTATATCTTTAAATAATATAGTAAATTTAATTTATAATCTTAAAATTAGCAATTTAATTGTACCTCTAAAGTTTTAAACATTTCAATATCTTGAAATAGTCTAAAAGGAATTTAGCAGCTCGTACAGTGGGTTTTCTTCCTGATGGAAGGAATCGGAAAACCACGGTGTGAGGCAGCGGTGTGGCGAAGGCACTACAGGCCACCTGCGGAGCGTATGGGACGATGCTGCAGAACGCTTCAGTCTGAAATGGAATTGCTTGTTATTGAATAGGTATAATATATGGAGTGTCACATGAGGGGAATAATATTTTTAATCTCTTTCAGATAGTCACAGCAAATCCCTGGAACATGATTGCTCTTCTTTGTGGTATCTTTTTGGCTCTGTTTAAGGCAGCAGACTTTGCTAAATTAAGTGTTAAGTGGATGATCAAAATCCGAAAGAGACATCTGAAGAGGAGGAGTCAAGTAATGAACCACATAAGCTGAGCCTAAGACTGCCTTTTAACTATTCACAGAAAAAGGGATAGAAAATAACTGGAATAAACTTCTATCAGCAATTAAAGATGCAAAACAGGTAGGTTTTCTTCAGGAAAACCAAAGGCTGGAGGAACAGTTCTGATGAACTTCAGAAAGGAGCTAACTCTAGGACAGGTCTAACAAACTCATGCTTTTCTACTCCAAATTAACAAGCTTACCTCAATATATGATATGGTGGGACCAAGGGAAAAGGAGAGAACTCACTAATGTTCAGAAAGTCAACACTGTAGTGGTGAAGTTCTGGAAAAAAAAAACCAGACGGTGTTTGAATGCTGCTCACCTTCTGCATGAGCTGTGACCTGCATCTGCCACCGTTACCCAGTTACTTCCTTGACTGCGTTTCATGGAAGGTAAAGCACTCAACATAACAGTCTGTCCTCCCCTCTCCAAAGTATGCCTTAAAACAAAATACACTGGAATTCTATTACATGTCATTTAAAGTATGTTGACTTTAATATTAAAAAATACTCTGATAAGATACTGTGTACATTCTCTGAAACCATCTGCTCTCAGATTCAGCTGGAGTTTTACGGTAGGTAGTCTGGGCAGGAGTATGATGGCAAGAAGGTTAAGTAAAAAAAACAAAAACCTCTTTGTGATCAGTCCAGCTCAAAGTAAACTCAAGCAACTCAACACCTGGGCATCTGAACTGATGACAGGTTTCAGTCTGTTCTCTTTCCCCCAGTCTTCACTAAGGAAGTAAAAAATAATCTTTCATCAGCCTGGTGTTTAAATGTCATTGTCTATAATAGAGAGCATGCGTGCTAGCAAACTGTGCTGTGGTGGTGTAGTTGTCTTCACCTTTCTACGTCCCCTGTTAGTCTAGATGCCCACCTCGGAGTTATGGAGCCTGCGATGCAGCAGTGCACCACTCTGTTTGCTCCAGAGACTTTGCTGGAAGGAAACGAGCATGCCACGTCATGTTTTGCTTCTTCCCTCCTTTACTAATGAGGTATTAATGTAGTAGTAAGTGGATCAAAAGTACCTCGTCATTCTTTTTTTTTTTTGCCTTCAAAGGCAGAAACAAAACGCAGGCTGTCCCGCATCCAGGCAGGCGAACCTACCATGGCAGAGGCTGTTTCGGCCAGCTGATTACGCTGTCTTCTTCCATAAGCTGAGAGGGAGAGAGTAGCAGCAGCTCATCGGTTGTGCTCAGACGGTGCTATTACCAGCGTAGGCCGCTTCAGGCAGCGTTACTCCCGTTTCCTCTGTGAAACACAGCTGCTTAAGAGACAAAAATACAGCAACAGTACAAGTGTAATAAAGTCAACTCGGACAGTGTAGTGGAGACTTTCTCCCCCCAGAAGCTGCTGGCATAAGGTCAGTAAACCGGCCAAGCAGTAGGTAGGACAAGCCCAGGACACCTGCCTGGGCTGGCCTGAGCACCACCTGCTCTGAGCAGAGCAGAACCAAGCCTTCCACCCTGCTCGTAGAAATGAAAGCCCGGCAGCCTGCACCTCCGACGCTTCTGCCCCTCAGTGAAAAGTCACAGGTCATTGGGACATGTGTGCAGTTAAAAGGCTGCTCATAAAAGCCGTTCTAATTCTCCCGGTCTTTAGAAAGACAAAGATGTGATATACAGCACTAAATACAAACATAAAGACTTTATTGAATGCTGCTCAATTCCCCAAAGATCTTTCATTACAAAAGTTTTCCACACAACTGCAATTTAAGAGACTGGAATGGTACTCTGATAAAAGATGTGAAAAATACTTGATCAAGTAAACAGACAAGACTTCTGTTGTCAACTTTCCACCTTTAAGAAACACTGCATTTTCTTTAAATAAAACAAGGAACTATTTCTTGACATCCTTCCCTCCTGACTACAAGAAAAAAAAAGTAATGCCAATTTGGTCTCATTCTTCCATCCATGAGATGCTAAAACTAATGCAGAAATATCTGAGAGGGTCTCTGGGAGACCTGTGCTACTCTGCAGGAAGTCCGTGGGCTGGTGAGGAGCATCATTGATGGGCTCTCTGGAGGAAGCTCCATCCTCAGCTGTGGCAGGAGGAAATCTCTAAGTAGCCCAGCACCAAGAGGCAGCAAGAACAGGGTGGAGGCACTCACGAAGCGGTAGGTCGGACGCATGGGCCACCCCAACCTGGTCAAGCTGACTTTCTCTCCATACTTTGCCTCATTCTAACATGAGCATTATATAATCTTAAATCTGAATCCAGTTCCTTTCAGTGCTGCAAGGGGCACATACTGAGTATCTCAAGTTACGGGTAACATACCTTGGTTTTATTTGAGAAAACACAGCACAACTAGAAGCCTTTTCTATCATCTTAACCAAAGTATGCAGCGATGTGAAAAGCACATATAAAACAAGGAAAAAAAATAAATGTACATAACAAACCATACCACCTATGTGCAACACAATCAAAAATTCAAGTCATAATTCTCACCACTCCCGTAATTATTTCACTCATTAAAGATGATAATTCAGTTCTATGAAACGTTGGAAGTGACAGTATATCAATAATTAGACAAATTTACAATATGCTGTGGTAACGACATCACTTAAATGCTGTATTTAAATTCAAATCTTTACATTTGCCAGAGAAAAAAATTGGCTGTTTCTGCTATACTGCTGAGGTTTCTTTTGCATATCCTTATATATTTCAAAAGGGTACAAAAAAGTGTGTCTGCCGAGTCGAGGTGGTCATTTCTTTTATTTGGCACTTGTATTGTGTGCGTTTAGCACATTGTGAGTGCTGTTCTGCTTTTCTGCCATAGCCTTCTTAAGCTTTAACTCCTCTAGCTTTCTCCACAACTCTTCACGTTCCAATTCTTTCTTTTTCTCTCTGTGGAAAAGAGTGAAGGGTCAGTTTCAGATGTGCAATGTAGAGATGCAGTTACTTAAAAACTGTGATTTACATCTAGTAATTCCTCTTGTAAATTCTTCTCCAAAGCTATTGCTAGAGGCAATTCGTTTTCTCTGTTAAAAAGTGAGGGTACCAATTGTTGTTGGTGGTAAGACCATAGCTTTGCTCTAGCAAACCCAGACAATTGCTGTAGTGTGGCTTTGCGTAGAGGACTGCAGTTCTCGGGAGGTTCTTTATCACATGCAAAGAAATTAAGGGACTTTGGAGGGGAGCAAAGAACAGCTGTTGGAAGGAGACTCAGCACGTGGTCTCAGCTGGCCTAGGACAGTGTGTGCCCTGCCTCCCTTACTCCAGCAGTCCCTCTTTGTAGGTTGGTGGGCTAAGGGGGAGTTTTTAGCCGAGCTAAGTATTCACCAGCTGGGCTTTGTCCAGACCCCAGCCCCTGAGGCAGCAGAGCCAGCAACAGCAGGCAGGACGGGCGCTGGGGCCTTCCCGCCACGCCACTGACACACCCCTGCATGGGTGCTGCGCACGCCAGTGACAGCCGGCGTCTGATGGGCAGGTCCGCTACACAGCCCCAGCGCCCCAACAGTGACCTTTTGTTTCTTTTGGTACATTGTAGACACGGATTCAGCAACACCCATCTGGAAGAAGAAAAATCAGTACCTTTGTCTTTCTGCTTTATATGAGCTTGTAAGTTCATCAAAAAGCTTGCCGTTCATTTCCATCAGGGTTTTCAGCACGTTATATACCAGTGCCACAATAGTGCTAGAATAGAAGGAACATTTCCATTAGAATTACTCAACACAAAATTAACTTCAGTAAATAAGCCTTCAATTTATTTTTTGGACTCTGAGCTTCGTATTTAAGGTACTACTGTAATTTCAGTGACTTTCTGAAACCAAATCCTTTACTATAATTTCATCTGTAAATTAATAAAATGCAAATTTAAATGTTTTTTGAAATGGCTGTTTAAATTCCCAGCTCTTGTGATTGCACAGGATAGTACTGTGGCTGTACTATAAAGCCATTCAATTATGTTAACGTTTAGTGAACCAAGTTTCAACAACAATTTTGTAATATTTGAGTAATGAAATACGAGTCTAGAAATATCAACGTCTGGCTAATAGCTTCAAGACTGGGCAGAAGAATGGGGCAGAGGAACCACAGGCGCACAGTTTAACCCAGCTACTAAAAGCTCGACTAGAAGAGTTTTGGGGGCAGCAGACAGTTCTGCTGCTTACGCCCCGTTAGAGAACTGCATTGAGAACATCAGATAATGGTTCCCGGTACCTTCGTTGCTTTAAGAAACTGAACAGCTTGAGCAGTACTGGCTGTGTCTTAAATGGCTGTCTATTTCCACGTTAGGTATTACTCTTCTTTTTGTGAAGGCATTCATATTGCAATAAGTTATCTGAAATACTATATTGCTTATCTCCTTTAAGCCCACTCTTAATTATACAAAGAAATGCAAAAATAGCAATAAAACTAAACATTTAAAAGGTGCCTGTCATTAAGCTTATCACTAATCAAAAAAGCAGGTAAACTGTCTTCCCCATCCTTCCCCTCACTAGCAGTTCACCTTCACAGCAGTGATTGTAAGGCTGTAGAGCAGGGAGCCATGCAGTCTTGTGACCTTGAAAAATGAGTGCAAGAAAAATCTAAGGAAGTAACCAAAGGACGAGGTTTTGCCTTTTCAGTACCCTTTGTCCACTGTAGCACTAAGAACTACATCCCCCAAGTACTCAGCAGAGGCCCTGTGCTCGCTGACTCACAAGGCACAGTGCACTTAGCCTGTCTGCACACTTTTTTTTTTTTGAACACTGGCTTTTATGTGGTTTGAAGACGAAAGCTTATTCAGGGTTTTGGTTTTCTGAGTGGAAAAGCTCGATTTTGAGTGAGTAGTTCAGTCCATTTCGGACAGCTAGAGGGATATAATCATGTTTCTCTGCCCTCCAAAACAGATTAAAACCAAAGGGTTAGACTTCCTTCCCCAAACTTCCTGGTCCTCAAGGTAAACAGTTATCCTGTGCCTTTCACTTCCTGCGTAAAGGGCAACTTTGGTCTGCAGCTAGGGAAAGAGGGACATCCTGCTTCTTTCAAACACGGTACAAAAATACTAACATTTACCCTGTAGTATTAAATGTAAAATGAATTAGTCGCTCCTACCATCCTTTATAGCAGGAGGTAACTGCTCTTCCTTGACAGCATCTTTCCCCTTCTTACCTCACTGGGCAGCAATAACTACTTACAAAGACACTGACAGAATTTTGTTCATCTAAATTTGTTGGCAAGTTTGCCAGTGACACCAAGCTGAGTGGTGCAGTCGACATGCCTGAGGGACGGGACACCATCCACAGGGACCTTGACAGGCTGGACAGGTGGGCCTGGGCAAACCTCAAGAGGTTCAACAAGGCCAAGTGCAAGGTCCTGCACATGGGTCGGGGCAATCCCAAGCGCAAATACAGGCTGGGCAGAGAATGGATTGAGAGCAGCCCTGAGGAGGAGGACTTGGGGGTCATGGTAGATGAGGAGCTCAATAGGACCCGGCAGTGTGTGCTCGCAGCCCAGAAGGCCAACTGTGTCTTGGGCTGCATCAAAAGCAGCGTGGCCAGCAGGTCAAGGGAAGGGATTCTGCCCCTCTGCTCCACTCTGGTGAGACCCCACTTGGAGTCCTGCATCCAGCTCTGGAGCTCTCAGCATAGGAAAGACATGGACCTGTTGGAGCGGGTCCAGAGGAGGCCACAAAGATGATCCGAGGGCTGGAGCACCTCTCCTGTGAGGAAAGGCTGAGAGAGTTGGGGCTGTTCAGCCCGGAGAAGAGAAGGCTGTGGGGAGACCTTATAGTAGCCTTCCAGTACCTGAAGGGGCCTGCAAGAAAGCTGGAGAGGGACTTTTGACAAGAGCATGGAGTGATAGGACAAGGGGTAATGGCTTCAAGCTGAAAGAGGGTAGGTTTAGGTTAGAACGAAGAAATTCTTCACTTTGAGGGTGGTGAGGCACTGGAACAGGTTGCCCAGAGAAGCTGTGGATGCCCTCTCCCTGGAAGCATTCAAGGCCAGGCTGGATGGGGCTTTGAGCAACCTGGTCTAGTGGAAGGTGTCCCTGCCCATGGCAGGGGGGGTTAGAACTAGGTGATCTATAAGGTCCCTTTCAACCCAAACCATTCTATGATTCTAGAGTAGTAAAGGACAGCGAGGCATAAATATATCAGAAGCATCCCTTGGAAATTATTTTGGTTTAAGTAATACTAATTTGCATTTTTAACTGACACATAAGATCAAATGTGATTAAATATCAAGACCATCATCCAATTTCCTTATATTTTTTTAGTAAATTCCAGTTCTCCATCACAGCAATGCAGAACAGTCAAAGCATGATATAGCTGAAAAAGACGTCCATTTTAGCACCCAGAATCTCATTGATTTAATCTGATTTAAGCAAAAATGAAATCACATTTACAAGCTTACAATCCCAACCTGAAACAGTGGGCAATTTGTTTATGGTACTATAGAAGTTAAACATTACATACGGATTCCAGTGTTCTTTGGAGATCTTGTATAAACTGCCAAACATAATTGGCAGAATTTTATCAATGTTCTCCTCAATCAGGCTAAGAATATATTCATTATTCCAGAAGTACAAAGCTCTTTCTGCAACCTGTAACATAAAGTTTAAGGGTCAACAACCACAAAATAAATTACTACAAGGGTTTTTTTTATGCCTTTTTTTTTTGTTTACCTGAAAATGTGAACTTGACACAGACTTGGATATTTGCTTAAATAAAGGTTCTTCTATTTTTTTGAATTGTGTCGGTTCTATTACATCTAAGATTTCTTCAATTTCACCTAAAAACATTATCTGAATGAAAGAAACATATCAAAAAGTATGAGAATGTTTTATATTGCCACTGTAAACAAAACCAAACCAAATACAGCTTATGCATTAGTCATGAATCCCGCAAAGAACATTGTACGCAATTACAATCCATTAGAGACCACAGGTTTCTTCAGCCTGAAAGAAGTCAAGTTTCAGTTTCAGCTACCAGAGCTACAGGTCTCGTCTTGGATTTCTTCTTCTGTGTAACTGCTCTAAACACCGATCTGCTTCTGCAGAATATGTTTTTTTTACATTTTAAAAAAAAAACGCTAGAACATTTTATTTCTTCAAGAATGGCTGCAGAGGTTACCATTACCCGAGATCTCCAAAGTAGCTTTTGAAGTGGTAAATAGTTAATTTCCGTTTTAAATTACAACGAGCAAACACTAGGTAGGTGCAGAGAAAATTTAACCATTTAAATTTATTTTTATACTACAGAAAAATAATGTATTTATGCTTTACCAGATACTTACTCGGTATCTCAATTGCTAAGTCTGTGACACATTGCAGATGACTACATCCTACCTGCTCTATACCTAATAAAATACTTCTCAACTTGGAAAATTGTTTCTCTACACAATATCTTAATTAGAATGCAAATTCTAATATAGTTCTAACATAGTAACACCATCCTAAGAACAGACACACTAAACAATTGCACTGATTTGCATGACAGAGATGAGCACCTCAAGAAACTTCAAGAACTGCAAGTTTTCTGCAAGATCTCTTCAAAAGCACAGCAGAGGTAAGATACATGAACCCGTCACGCTACATTCTACATCACAGCAGACAGAAGCAGCAAGAGACAAAACCAACCTCTTTCTGACTGCAAGTTTTTGGCCAAAATTTGAGCAGTCCTCTGATTACCTATATTAAAAATACAAACAAGTTAAAGCATAACAAGTTTCTATTACGCATGTGATAAGATTAAAACAAAAGTACTAGTTTGCCTTTCCTTATCCAGAAGTTCAGTGAAAACTGAATACAGCTAAATGTTACTCCAGTGAAAGTAAACACTGTGTTGTCTCATTTAAATATTTATCTTCTTTAGGTTATCCGAAAAATTTAGACCCTTACCACTTCACAAGTCTTTCATTATCTGTTCACACTCCACTCCCATCCCAGCACATATTAATTGATATGATTTGATGCTGATAACATCAAATGAACTTAACTCCCGTGTAGCTAGATTTCCCAGATTACTTTCTGTCCTCTACTCGTACATACTTTGGGGAGTACCTGAACCGGCATCAAGGTTTGAAGCCTGAGAGCAAGAGGTACCCACTGACTGCACAAACAAGGCTATACAGAGGAGTCATGGCCTCCACCACTTCCATTTTATTTTTTTTCTTGAATTTGAAATGTTAAGCCTACAAACTGAAAAAGATGTGAACTTAGAGAGAAAAAAAATATTCCAGTATCTGCACTGGAAACTACCTTACACAAGACTGGAAAAAAGCCTTCTGGAAAGTTAATTAGAAAGTACAGCCGCCAAGAGGAAGGAGCACAACAAACAAAGGCTGGGGGCCTGTTTCCTAGAAACAAACATCTGACATGGCATCTAAATTACGAAATTCATGCTGGCTAAAAAAAACCCAACCCCATAACTGCATGTTTTGGAAGCAGAATGTTCTCAGAGCCTACAAACTTTCATTCTGAGGAAAGGACCTCTATTTGTATGATACAACAGCACCTAATTGATCATATCCAACTGTAAAACTTCCTCAACTACCTGAATACCTTCCATATTTGACTTTTGTCATGTTGATTTTTTTTTTTTCCCAGCTTCCCAGCTGGCTGTTTTATTCACAACTATGTGTACTATCAAAAGTGACTTTCCAGAGAAAAAGTTAACATGATTTTAAGTGCCCACAAGTCTTTATCCTAGGATACACACATATCCTCCTATGACAAAACTGAATGTCGCTTCAAATGACCCGAGGAAGTGCAGAAACCTCAGGCAGCTGGTAAAGTCCTATGCTCGAACCCACAAAAAGAAAGCAAGTTACAAGGAAAGACCAGATTCCTTACAGACTCTTGAGCATACAGTTCTCCCTAGCTGGCTGAAAGCTCCAGACAACGGAAATAGCATTGCCCTCACCCGACAGCTGAACTGCTCAGCTGGTACGGATCTGGCCTCCTCCGACACAGTGGAGGAGCTGGGGCAGACCGCATGGTCAGCGGGGTGAGGAGGAATTTTGAGCTCCCCTCCTTGCACTGCAGCTACCTGATCTGGCAGTTCTTCACTCACCCACTTCTCCCCCACCCTCGAGGAGTCAGACTTGGATGAACTAATTACACTTCTTTCTCTAGATTCACTAAAGTACTCTCTGTAAATACACTTTAAATCTAGGGCCATTTTCTGTTAAGTAGCTCGTAACTGAATGACTCAGTTATATACTACTGAGATTTTGTATTTTTAAAGAACAAACACAAACATTTACAGGTATAATAACTTATTCTGCCGATACCTTCCCTTCCCCCAGAACAATGCAAGTAAGCCAAAAAATTTCAGACAAGCATATTTGCCAAAGAAAAGCTGTGAGACCTGCCATACACCCTTAACTGAAGCATGAATTTACTGGTCTCAAAAGCATAAAACTGAGTTAGCTGGAAGAGTCCAGTTTCCAGCACTTGTTATTGTAAGAGAGTTGAATATACTTCGCTACCCAGACTCATATCCTCAACTTGATGAAGAAATAACATGTTCCCAGTAAAACACTGCAGACCTCAACAAGAGACGTTGATCCTCAGAGAGAGTATCAGTTTCCAGCTTGACAATGCTTTCATATTAAACAGCCGATACATGCACATTTATGTTCAAAGATTTTATTCAAAGAAATATTCAACATGAATGCAGATCTGAAATCTTCCTGCTCTTACTACACACAACTCATAATAACTCTCCCTGAGCTACAAAATTCCCATGAAGTGACTTACAACCGCAAGCACCTGCTAGAAAACTTATCTTACATGTAAGGCCTGCATGCTTAGCCTGATTTCTTCAATGTAAAGGCCATTGCACTTAGCAGGGTTAGGTAACACACTCTTCTTGTCAGCTTCGCAAACATCAGGACTGACCTAAGGCAGACTACCATAGTTACAAGACCTCGGATTGAATTTCCTCTAAACTGACCCTGAGTGACAATTCCTGCCAGAAAAATAACAGTAAGGTACTCCTGAAGACAGCCTTCTGATGGTGTTCTTAAAATATTACTTGACCTAAAGCCCAAAAAAATTTCCAAATGCTATCTCATCAGTTGCCCCAAATTTTAATATATACTTCTCAAGCATTTCAGAAAGTTTCTTAAAGCTTCACTTCTTATCATCTTATTAACTTTTACTCCTTTATAAAGCCGATGTTACTATATGCTCGGAGTAAGGACCAAAGCAAGCACAGGCAGTGACTCTTCAGTGAGTTCTTGTATCTTCCCCATTCTGAATTCAGCTTTACTGATTCAGAGGCGGCTAGAACTGTGTATACTACAGTGCAGATGAAGTCTCAGAATCGCACTACGGAACCCCTACTTCAAAAAGCTCTTCCTTCTCGCTTCAAAGTTTGGGCTTGGAACCTGCACCACAGTTCTCTAAACGCGTATCAGGAAGTTCTGACTTTGTCACGTTGTCACTTCATTCAATCTTGCAGGTTTTTATGTAATACTACACATTTTCTGCTCACATATCGACTGTAGAAATGCCTGGATTGTTTTATTGCTTGGCTTAAGAAATAAGGCTTATGCAATTCCTTTCTCCTAGCCCTACCCAGCAAAATAAGCTTATTGGCCAGTGTAGCTGCCAACACTGCAGTACAAGTGGAAAGAAGAGGCTTCAAGCAGACAAGGCAAATTTATAGACAGTCAGGTCTCCCACCTTCCACCACCTACAGAAGAAGCTGTCTTCTCATGGGGAACATCAATACTTCAGTGGCTGTGCAGAAAACAAGCTTCCACTGAAAGAGTGGTGAAGATCTACATTGTTCCCACAAAGCTGTTTATCTTTTTTCTTTATAGAAATAATTAGATTTTGCATAAGCTGTTTGTTTTTCTGTCGCAAAAAGGGATAAAGTATTTAAATATCAACATACACCTAACAGAAAGATTTCTGGTTGTTCTACAAAAGCCATTTTCTGTTCTATCTGGGCTGACATCAGTCTGTGTCCCCATGAGCTGCTACATTGCCCTGAGCCTGCATTCTTCTTTATGGGCACTGCCAAAGCCCTTGCATGAAGTGCTGCAAACCCCTTTTTAGCTGAGCTGTCAATATGTATCACAGGAGACTCAGTCTGGCAAAAGCCACTGATGCCTGAAGCACCTGTATTATAACTGCCAAGAGGCACCCCAGTAACTGAAGAGACAGAACAGAAACATCACATTTGGAATTTCAGAGTTCTTTCTGTCTAAATAAAGCGTTGTTATTGTTTCCAACTTTTATTTTGGGATTGTTTATTCCCTAAAATATTTCAGCTTTATGCAGTGGCTAGGCCAAGCCATCAGCACCAAAAATATCAAAATTTTAGTTCTTACCGGGATGGAATACAGTTGTTATATGCTTTCTTATATGAGCTAATTTGCATTATATCAGTTGTTCAAAGTTTTATTTAAATTTGTGCTCTATCTTGGTCACAGATCAAGAGATAACTGCCCTTTCAAACCCAGAATTTTCTTCACTGTTCTAGATTTTTTTTTTTTTTCCAAAAAACACACCTATGGATCATTAATCAAGATAGCAGATAGCACTGCTAACAATCCTAACAAGTTTCACTGAAGTATTTAGTTGAAATTAAAAATAGAAAAACATTCAACTGAAAAACACTTACGGGCTCTGTTAAAGTTGTATCTTTTTCCAGGAACTGTACAACACAATAGGCGAGCTAGAATGTAAGTCATATGATTATTTAGTTTCAACAGACACTGTTTATTTGCAGCATAACTGATTATCACAGCCTATAATGGAAGCACTTCAGATCCTGGAGGGGAACCCAACTCAATACACCTTTACAGAGCCATTTTAAATTCTTCCAGACTAAAAAAAAATAGCAATTAAAGCAGCAAGATACACAGGCCTACTCTATCTTACAAAAACTTCTCACATACCAAAAATCTTCCTTTTTTTTTTTTTTTTCTTCATTCTAGTAGAAAATTATTTAAGCTTGACAGTTTATTTCCCTAACTTACATCCAGTATCCCAAAAGATTTTTCTCAACATCAGTTCCTGTATTAACATTACAAAGCTATAATTTTCAAACATCTATATTGGGGTAAAAAAGTGATACTTTTAGTCAAAAAAAAGGTTGTTTTAAAACAGGTTTGACTGAGCACACATTGCCCAAGTACTAGACATCTACCCCTACTATTCTGTGATTCTGTGATCTACAGCACGCAACATTCAGTGTTAAGATTACAGATAAAAGAATTTTAACATATTTACATGGCCATAAGAGAGCAGGCAGCATCTGTCCACCCAGCAATGGCCAACAACAAATGCCTCTGGAAGGGTGTATGAAGTGGGACAAGCATAATGTGATTAAGCCACCAGCATGCTCTCTCAGCCTCTAGTGATTTCTGTCCAGGAGTCTTCTCAGGTCAAACAGATATTATAGGTTATATACCTACTTATTGTTTAGTTACTCAGCATATAGTTAAGTAACTAAACAATCATACCTCTAACCCACAAACCATACAATAATCCTATTACTAAAGTAGTTACAATCCCAGATTCCATTAAGGCTAATTTTAAGAAGCCACAGTATTTTTCATCTCACAATAAGGCAAAGACGAAAATTATTTACATGCATTACTTGTATGTTTCAATACTTAGGATGCTTGAATTCAAGCATTACCTTTCCTTTTTTTTTTTTTTAAAAAAAAAAAATCTGTTACCCTGATGCAGATAATTACAATGCTGTAATTGCAACAGGTCTAATTTATTTCTTTTACTCTTAGGCTACGGATATGTATGTGTAGATTCAAAAAATAATAAATGTCACACATGAATCTCATAAAATCCCATTATATATATATATATTGTACAGTAATGCTTTATTGTTCAAAGACACAAAGGCTCAAACTTCATTCAGCTTCAAGGCTTTAACTTTAAGGGTAGGCCAAATATGTATTGTCGCAACAAAGCAAGCAGGCCACTCCTGACTGCAAAGCAGCTTTAATGCTGGTTTACACCTCCAGGATGATACAAAGCCAGAAACAAACAGTGCTGAAACTGCACATGGCACTAGTGGTTTACGAAGGGATAGATGAGCAGCCTGGTCAGCAAACCAAATGCTACTTTCAGGTATGCAGTACAGCTGAATTAATAGGACCCTTCTGGGTACTGATGAACTGGATTAAACATACCATAGAAAAAAAAGATGGCTTGCTGTACTGATCTATGAGAGAATACCTTTGGCAAGTGACTGGCCCCTTGCATGGAGCGGCCTATTGCATAGCAATAAACCACAAAGACAAGTGATTTAATTAAATTAAAACTTTATATGAAAATTGGGAATTAACTCAGCTCTTGACTTGATCCTGTTTGTAGGCTACATAGTCATAACGATTTCACTTTAATTAGAAACTCATTTCCTTGTATCTTGAGTCTACAAGGAGCTGTATTAGTGAGCTCAGTTAACAAGGCAAGTTTTTAATTAGCCACAGCAGAATTACCGCAAGTTTGCATCAAATGTATTCAATATTGAAGTGCCATATGTCTGGAAAGGACACACATTGTTCCTCAAATAAAACGCTAAATGTCTGTGCAAAGTATGAGAATGGCAGTCAAATGAAGAACTAAAGCATTCTGACAGCACGTCATGGATCTACATAATCTCTAGCTGATCCAGAGAGCTACTATACACTTCTGCCATTTATATCGAACATTCTCCTCCCCTCCCCATCACAGGAATGGTTTTAGAAATAAAAAAGCATTTCTGAAATAAGTACCTGGCCATACTCCAGGTTCCTTTACACACAGCATTTAGGTTACATAAAGGAAGTGATAACAGCACAAGGTCCTGGGATTAAATGAAGCTTAAAGTGTGACAAGACTAGAAAGCAAAAAAAGCTTCCCACTTCAGTTGACATGACTTTGACTCGCTGTCATATTCTTTCATTTTTAATATATGCTGAATATGATGTTGAAATTAACATTTAGACACAAGATCTGTAAGATCTTTTAAAAAAAAGTGACTGAATTTGCAAATATTTTGGAATATTGATATTACAACACATGCTGCTTTAAATGTCATTAGTTTCAAATGAAATACAAAAAACCCCACCATTCTTAAAAATAGGCAAAAGCTTACCTGCGCATGAAACAAAGCTAATCCCTTTGCAGTATGCATGGGAATCAGAACTTTCATAAGGAACTGTTTGTGTTCTGCTTTCAGTGGCAGTGCAAAACCATTGATAATACTGAAAACATGAATAAGCAGGATTTATTTTTATTAAAAAAATATTTTTTTCCTAGCAAGTCAAGAATTTCTGTAAATTCAAGAGACACTCCATTTCTGATTCAATTTCTAAACGTGATTATTTTGAAGCCATGAAATAGCTCTACATACGCACAACCTTTAAAGTGTTGGTATCATGCAAGTTTTAGACTTTTGGTAGGAATACCAGAGAACCATAGTAGAAGTCAAATAATACTCATTAGATGAGCTGAATTATTTTTATTGTGACCTCCATTAAGTAAGATCATCTACAGTAAGTCTAGCTGTATAATCGTAAAGCTTAGACAGATGCATCAGGACGCTGATCCATTTCACCCACAACCACTAGCAACTTGCAGAGAAAAAAAGACATAGACTGCATAAAATTTTGAACTATTTTAACACTGCAGTTTGAACATTTGTTTTGAGATTGCTGAACAATGTTTTCCTCCAAAAACCAAGTTAATAAGTTGTCTCATTGATTCAATTATCTTATTTAAAGAGTTGTCGTAGAACAGACAAAAGTCCTTCAGGAAAAGGTTGTGGTTCCTCCCCCCTTGCTAGATTTTAGATAAATCTGAGCAAATAATGGTGCCCCTTTTACTTGATTTTAATGAAAACTTGTTCCACAAGTTTCACAATCTTTGGATTTTCAGTTAGACCAGTAATATTTATAAAATTTTCTACTGTGAAATATGTGACAGTTTTAGAAAAACAGTAAAATGCTATCACAAAAAACTTCAAAGTTAAAAATTATATTAGTGAACTGATGTCAAAAACGATAACTAAAAAAATCTAGCACTTACAAGGCTGTTCTGAATAGAATTTAAAGAAAAACAGCCTGCTAAAGATTAAAGCATTTCATTCAGCATGAGGGCAAAAGTTAACATTCATTTTGTGAATCAAAGAACAACTCATCTATCAGAGATAAGATAAGCAAGAGTAAATATTCCTGACAAACAAGGACCTTTGAGAAATATTTTGTCAGTCATCTTTAAAACCTGCACCGAAAAAGGATAATTTATACTCTATATCCTAATTTGATATTCACGTGGTAACCCAGACAGTATTAGATTATATCAGTGACTGCACTTCATCACTAGTTACTGTAATAATTCTCTTTCCCTCTCTCCATTCCCAAAGCAAGAAAGCTGAAGCACTCAAAACAAGATTTTGTATTTTTTCTGTGTCAGATAAAACTTACCTTCCTAATATCTCAAGAAGTTCAGCAACACCATTGAAGTGCTCCGTTTCATATATAAACCTGTCACAGAAATAAGGCAACCATCAAAAATCAAAACAGAGGATCATAGATTCCAAAGAAATAACCTTTAATAACTAGAAATATTTGAAAGCCAGATCACAGATCAAAACCAGGTCTTTTACTTCAACGGTAAATCACTACAGACGCAGACCATGAAGTCAAGAGAAAATACTCCTCAACCCAGTCAACACACGCATACATACACAGCATACCTGAGGAAAATGTTGTTAATCTGTTTCCTGATGAATGCTCTTAAACCAAGGAATTTTCCGTAAATTCGATGAAGAACTGTCTTTAGGAAATCACGTTCTCGTGGGTCTTCACTATCAAAGAGCTCCAACAACTTTAAAAATCGAATTGATAAGTATTACTTTTGAAAGACTTAAATTTTGTTATGTTACTGATTCAAATTTTATCTTTAATTTACAGGTTTATATTAGAAAAATTACAATCAGTTTAACCAAAAATTTTGTTTGGATATCAGTATCATATTTACAAAATTAGATTTTTAATAAAGCTGATTATTTTCTAAAAAAAAAAAACAACTCAGTAGCTTCATTCCCTTCGAAAGTCTGCATACAACAGATATCAAAGCCATTCCAACAACTACTGCACTATCAAAGTAAAGCGGAAATTGTGAGAATGAGATAATCAAACCTTAGGCAAGTGGTTTACACTTGGTCTTTAAGAAATCAGAATGAATCAACTATGTGTCAGATATTTACAATTTCTTAATTAAAATCCTGTACTACTCATCTCAAAAAGCTACTTGTGTCTTGAAGGTTAAGCAAAAGTATAATTCTTTGCAGAATCATTTTGCAGGCTAAGTAGATGATAAGACTCACGCACATTTCCTCAGGGGGAGAAGAGGGAGAGATACATTTAATAGAATGATAATGCGTTAAAAATGAGCCATTGGGAAAAAAATAGAAAAAAATATCATTGCAAGTAGAAGTTGGTTCATTTCTGTCCAAATTTACCACTAGTATTTCCACCCTTCCCCTTTTCTTTTTTTTTTTTTTTTTTT
>Ga0065711_1029263_pt1 | contig 36904 bp, 12 predicted proteins | sample Hoacrofraction12_FD_59098 | JGI IMG/M metagenome (GOLD analysis project Ga0065711, IMG submission 59098) | Hoatzin crop microbial communities from Cojedes, Venezuela - Epithelial fraction 12 v2 (version 2) | ecosystem: Host-associated > Birds > Digestive system > Esophagus > Crop | place... | reverse complement strand
CCCCTTGTCCTGTCACTGGGCACCACTGAAAAGAGCTTGGCCCCATCCTCCTGACACCCACCCTTCAGATATTTGTAGGCATTTATAAGGTCCCCTCTCAGCCTTCTCTTCTTCAGGCTGAACAAGCCCAAAAGAACCCAGCACAGCGCTCTGTGAAACTCTACTGTTGACCTTCCCTCATTATGAAAATTCATAATTTACTACCAACATCTCTTTATGTGCTCATTTGGACTGTGTAGGATATTTGCTTTCTACCTCTTTCAAAAGATAGTCTGCTAATTCCCAAAGCTTTGGGAGTTTGGGCTGTGGCCAGCACAAGATTTTTTCGTTTGTTCTACTGAAATGTTTTAGAAAGCTATGATGAAGTTTAGATAAATCAGTGGATTGCTCGGTATTGTTGTCTAGGTCCCCAGTTGAAAGATCACAGTTTTAAACATTCTTCCGTCTTCCTCATTCTGCTAATAGATAGCTTCAGTGCCTCTGCTGTTACTCAGTTTTCCCAAAGAACAGTAAAATTAAAGTGATGAGTTATATCAATTTTCGTCATTACTTTGGGGAATTTAGGAGCGTGAGAGACATTGAGTAAGAAATTTTTAAGTAGCAGAGACAAACACAGGATTACTAAGTAGCAGAGACAAACACAGGATTACTCATTGGAAAGAGTAAGAAATGGATGCTTGGACGTGAGTAAATGTACTCTTTTTCTCCTGATTCCCAAAGAAGGCTGGTGGAAAAACAACAGGGAGATGCCTATTCCTTGCATCACCAGGAAGGTCTGGATCTGAGACACAAGGAGATGAGTGTCTCATCTAACACTGTGGTAAACACATGCCTAAGAGAAAAATATGACTAATAAATATTCCAACCTCTTCCATTTTTCTGAGTAGCTCTTACTGACTTCTCTCTTAGGTGAGGCCAGTGCTCATTAAGAGATGACATGGGGATGTCATTAGCCAGCAGAAAACTTGGTCATTTAGATATTAAACAAATGTTAGACTGCCCATGTGTGCTTATAGATTCGCTTGTAAGTCAACTAAGTTTAAATTAAAAGGCTGAAAGTTTAGCAGAAAAGAAAAATAGAAAATATAGACAGTAAAGAAGAGAACAGAGCTCAGGATAAAGATAGAAGGAAGCTGTGGAAAGAAAACAACATCGTATAATAGAAGAAATTGCTATTATGACATGAAAACATAGCAGACAACTTCAGAAAATAACAAAAGAAGATGAGAAATAGTGTGTGATGTGTAAAATTGCGTAATATTTTATTTTTTGAATTGCAAAATGTCCTTTAACAGGAATATTTTACTGTGTATAATGGGTAAAATGAAAATACTAGATTAATATTTTCAGGCCCCAATTCTATTTTGAACAATTGAAAAACAAACTGTAAATTTTCACCCATCTTGATTCATCTATTAGAATGGTATTTTTTCAATTATTTCTTTTTGGATTTAAGTTTCTGAGACTTTCAAAGCTTACTGTAGTTTGTTTACAGTATTTTTCCGCACTTCATGTGTTATTTTATGATCAAATATTTTGTACACTCTAGATCTGATCTTGCAAATGTGAACTTATACTAAGCTTTGTACACATGAAAAATCCCCAGGCTTCTGATTCTTCCTGGGCTTGGACATTTGCCGAGTCTCTTTCCAGCAAACCAAAGTGTTTACAGCCTTATAGGACAAGTCTTCACTTACAGAAAAGGTCCATTTACAAAGGTGACATTCAAAATCTATATGTCACAAGCTAAATATTTATACCTGCTTGTCTTTCTGGAGAAGTTTATGTAAAAAAAAAGTTAATATTTTAAATAGTTGTGTGTATGTCTGTGTTTTTTTATGTATATATACATGCTATACATATTATGTGTATGTACGTATATATATATACAGTAAAATGGAAACAACTGAGCCAAATTCTCTTTATCATTTGTTCCATTTGGATTTCATAAAAAAAAACAAAACAAAAATAGCTTTACGGACTTTATTATTGCAAACATAGGCAGAGTTTCAAGACAATCCAAAGAGATGGTGCAATGAGAGCTGGCTGAGCTGGAATGGATTGACTCAAATATTTCATTTTCCTTGCTTTGCTTATCAGGCTACCAAATTTGATTTCTTTTCGGTATGGAATGATTACTGTTTCTAATGAGAGCGAAGTGGTTCTTTGAAAAAGAAAATTGAATGAATGGTTGATTTATTGCCAGTAACAAAGGTTCTCAGGCTTCTTGAGAAAGACCCATGAGGGAGAGACCAGTGTGGGCTCTCAGCTTCATGTATTTTTGTTTAATCTGTGTTTACAAAGATTAGGGCATCGAAGAGTTAGCGCAGTGCCTGGCACGGCTGCTTGAACCTTGTGAAAGTTTGTATAATGAAAACTGTGAAGTTTGGGGCAATGTAGTGCTCTCGTTTTTTTTCTGAGTTGTTTCCTAAGTTTTACTAAGGAAAACAATGAGCATACGTATTTAACTCCAAAATTAGTTTTAATGACGAGGACATTGCTCCCTTCTTTGTTGTGATCTGTTGTTGGTCGGACTTTCTTTTATTCTCTTTCCAGTTGCCACTCCCGGATCTTTTGGAAACATTTTCTTGCAGCATTCTTTCCCCTTAAATCACTTATTACAACAGTCTGCCTGGCTGGTCTAAAAAAGGAAAAGAATATTACTCTGTACACAGCATTACCTTAACTAATGACCGGTTTTGGTAAGCAGGATGATGGCTGCTAAGTGTCAAGTTATTTGCATTGCGTTGGCCAGACTGATGGATTTAATAGCCTTTTGGCTAGCCGTATGGCTGCCTGTTTCCTTTGTAGGAGCAAAAATACAGAATAAGAGAGTCTATGCTTAATTTGACTGATCTCCAGGTAGTGTGAGCGTCATAGCTGGGGCAGCATGAAATTCAGTGCAGACTTCTCCAAACAGTTAGATTCAGAGGCTTATAGTGTCTGTCCAGGGCTCACCGTGCTCTACAGAAGGTAAATATTTTGGTTTTACATTATTTTGTTTGGCCACTTCAATATAAAATCTCACTTTTTGATATCTCATGGTGACTTCCATTTAATGACTGATTATCATCATAATCAGATAAATTTCATGATAATCAGATGAAATCTGTCATCAATATTCAAATCTTTTAAGTGTGTCTGAATCAAAGTCTTATATTGTTTTAAAAGTGGGTGAGGAATTCTTTTTTTTAATTTTTCAAAAATATTTTGGAAAATACATGGGGCAGTGTGTGATGTGGTACACAGGTAACTCTAGTGAGCCATTCAAAACTCAGAATAAATACAGATAAATACCACATTACATTGTCTGCTAAGATAATGTAAAAAGGTGGAGCAGCAGTGTGATGGTGTGGCATATGTATATAAAAAATAACACAGCAATTGATTTGCTACTGGGGAGCTGCCTATCGAAGCAGGATGCATTTTAAGGGATATTTTGTCACTCTTTGAGATAAAAAGTAATTTGGGTTCAAGAAAAAAGTTTTAGTTTGATGACATTTTGATAAACTCTGAGAAATTTGAGAGGTAGGAGTATTTTAAGTTACTTTTTAAACACAAACTGAATCATAAAATTCAGATCTTTGACTTGGGTAACATTCTCTGTCTCCGATAGAAAAGGCCCAGGCATTTGGTGTAAAGTGCCAGAGAAATGACAAACTTCCGTCGGGCGAGAAGAACCGCAGGGGTGCAAAAGGGCTGCAGAGCAATTAGGTTATGTGAGTAGGTGGTTTGTTCTGGCCAGATTCAAGTTGTTAACTTTCTGATCTAATTTTACAGGGCTGGGCAAAGCTTAAGTAAGTGTAATCGCACCTATGTAGGGGGTAGAATCAGCTAAAGTAAATCAATTAAAATGTTCGTTCATTAGACTTTTATGTATAGATAAAGCATGTGTAGATTGAAGACGTAGCTGTCAGGAGTGTAAATAATTGCTACCAGGCAATTATTAAAGGTCCTCTCTTAGTATAGAAACATCTCCTACACTTTACTTAAAGCAATTTTTAAAACTCAGGATATTCTTTTTCCTGAGTGGTCTATCAATAAGCTAAATCACTTGAAATTTCTAAGATTTTGATGCATGCCGAAACATCATTCTTGAGTCAGTAAACTATAGTTTTGAAAACAGACAGAAGATCCTCTAATCCTCCTATTATGATTTGCATATTTTCTGAGATGTTTTATACTATGTCAGCTTCATGTTCTTTCTGGAGTAGATGCTTTCTTTTTGACATCTGCTGTTTTCCTTAAACATTTTGGATACAGCTCGCATGTGAAGAATTGCATAAAAGAAGTGGAAACAAGAAATATTGCCTAAATTGTGAAACAGTCTGAGACATAGTATTCATTGGAGATTTCCAACTGAACAGTTCAGCATTAAGTGTCAGAAAGCAAGATTTATAATAAAAAAATATTAACCAGCGTTCAGTGTCAACCTTTGTACTGGTAATATCTGTATAAAAGATCTATTTATTTTATTTTTAACTTTGAACTTTGGAGATAATTGGACATGATGGTAGATGCCCATAAAATAAATTCTTTCTGAGATCTGGACCTGCATGTAAGATATTTCTGATAGCATAAGGATTTGAAAAACTTGTTGAAGACCTTTGTGGATTTAAAATTTGGTTTTTTTCTCTTGGTTGGTGTCTCTTCCGTTCCATGAATCTGTTGTTTTTAACTACATAGTGACAAAGCTTCAGTGGGTGGGAAATAAAATGTCCATTCAGCTCAGCCTTATCCTTAGCCCTGGGGTTTGGACATGGGAAAGATTTGTCCTTCCAGAGACCAGAGCAAGTGTATAATCTCTCCGGAGAGATTTCAGCTACAACACTACTGTAGTAGCACAACATCGATGCCTGAGGAAACTTTACCAGGAGAAATTTATGCGCTTAAGAAGTCAAGTACTCAGTTTGTGGCTTACACTCTTCAGCCTCTTAAATTCTACTTAAGGTGTCTTAAGTATTTGTGGAAATCCCAGCCATAAGTTGGCACTTGTGTACCTCTGGATCAGAGGGTATATTTGTGCTTCTGACCAGTCTTACAGCAATGATAATTTAGAGTGGGTCCAGAGGGTTCTTTTTCAGGCAAACTTAGAATTTGGTGAATAATATTTGTGGGAAAGAATTTTTTCACTGGCTTTTAAGCCGTATGTGTGGTAGTGGTCTTAGTCAAGTGGAGTACTATTAGCTTATACATTTCTGAGACGTGTAAATATGTATTTTTGGGTATTAGAAACATTCTAAGAATCTGTTATTCAAAGCTGAAAAGTAATTAGTAGCTATATCTGCTTACTGAAACTAAGATTTTATTTTTTTTTTAACTTTTGGCTGCAGATAGTACTCGGACTTCTTTTTTGAGTTGACTATACTGTATATTAAAAGAAAATAGTAAGTCTAATGTATTTAAGTAGCTGTTCTATTTAGTATATTAATGCTAGTATGTACCTACTTACTTTGTTTCAACTTCCTGTTTTAATTTACAAAATAGAGATTGAACGCCTCTGCAGTTAAAAAAACCCAGCCCAGAAGTACCCTGTGAGTGGTACTTGGGTTTCTTTTGGCAGCTGGGTGCCAACAGCAGTTTCTCGTTCCTGCCCTTGGTCTCTTAAGTTGATTCTCAGAATTAGCTGAAAAACAAACAAGGGGAAAACATTTGGTTTCCCTCTGAATCATTTCCCTGACTTTGTGGCCTGTGATGTCCGCGGCCACTTGTGTTAGCTGCGGTGGAGAAGTGGCCTGGCAGGCAGCAGGAGGGGAGGAACCGCTTCCTGAGGGAACCCGGTAACCGGCCCCTGGGGCCTTGCCGAAGTAGGCCTGCCCTCATGGAAAGCTCTAAAAAATAAGCCAGTTTTCTGATACAACTTGAAGGGCCAGGTTCAGCGCGCGCAGAGGACTGTAAATGCCCCTGCTGAGGCCTTCTTGCAGAAAAACATCCCCTTCCGCTGTCCATCCTTGCCAGGGAAGCAGAGCCACCTGCCCCCGGCTCTGCGTTTCCCCGGGCCTGCCACTCCCACCCAGCAGCAAGAGCAGATGTCTCATGTCGGAAAAGTTTACGATTTTAACTTTCCCAAATTAATTTCTTAATTAATCTCCCATCTGTTGAGTTGTTACGCTAGGTATTTATTATGTGGATATTTTAAACCATCTGATTTTCTTAAAAGGCAGGTTTGTATTTAATTTAATCTTGTAGAGACATTTCTATTATTTTTTTTTCATGCTACTTTGGCAAGACTAATCAGGTGTTTTAACTTTCCCCCTTTTTTTGCACATGCATGTGGCTGAAAGCATTTTTCTTTCTGTTGGAAGGCTAGGAAGACCCCCCTGAGAGTCCACGTTAGCCGTGATGTGTCCTGGGAAGCACGTGAGGTTGCTCTCCACGTGGCCCAAACGGTCTTGGTGCGGCCTGAGTAACAACTAGTTTGTAACTGGTACGGGGTGATGAAAACAAGGATGTCAGTTGAAACATGTTCAAAATGGAAAAATCGGATGGAATTATATCTTTAAAAATGGCATTAAACTGTGAAGACTGAAGTAGTACAGGATTGTCTTCACTTGTACTTAGAAATGAACTTTTTGGCCTTAGGACAACATTTAAGTGTGTAAAAACATTTTCTGTCTAAAACTGTTTCAGGCTTTTTTCTGGTATTTTTAGTACTTTATTAATATGATGAAACAATTACAGAGATATTGAGAAGTGCTTTCTAATTAACTGTTGACTTAATACTGCCAATATTAGAACTGCTAGGAAGAGGGTGCATGATTTAAAGCCAAATAGATGTGATCTCCTGAGGCTACTGGAATTTAAAATAACTAACAAACATACACAAGACTAGCAACACTTATTTGGAAATTTCAGACACATCTATAATTTGCTGCAATCCAGTTTTCCGAGTTTTTTTTATCTGGTCAATCCAGATTTAATTGAGGTAGAAGAAGAAAAGGAAGGTGCAGGGAAAGAATTTGTAGGCATTTTGTATAGTTCAGTTCTGCTTTTGCAATGTGAGGTGAAATTAGGTGGGTGTTGATTGCTTCCAGTTACGAATATGGTAAAAATGTATAAAGCATAATATTTATGATTAATATTTTATATATTCTCTTGATGCATTCAGTAAGGTAACTTATTCCCTAATGAGTAGGAAGCAGGAGTTGGAAATGAGTAGCAGCCCTAAAATTGCTTTAGTTGTTTTTTGTTTATAATTTTGATATTGATGTTAGGGTGGACATAGCAAGAAGAAAAAGGAAGGTACAATCTCTGTTCCTAGAGATTGCCTTCCCTGAAAGTGATACAGTTGGATACTTTAAGGTTGAATGTGTTTTTCTGGTAGCCACTTCCATTGCTCTTCATAGGTAGAAAGCAGCTTCCTTCTCCCCAGCGACAGGAGCGCGCAGATGCCTGTGCCGAGGCTGTCTGCGCTGATGAGGAACGAGGAGATAAATAGCAGAGGAGTCCTGAAGCAGCCCCGTCACTCCGAGTTCTTCTGAGTCTGCTTTGCCAGGAGCAGGAGGAGCTGGAGGCAGAGCAAGAAAATAGCTAAGTTATCTGCTCTGGCAGCCTGTTGTTAACCTCAGGAAGCAGAAAATACCATTCCAAGAGCTGCAGCTTTTTCAGTGAGGTGACCTGGGATTTTCCACAAAGCGGAAGGAAGAGCCGTCGCTCTGCCTGAAACCAAGACACCAGGCTGCAGCAAAGTGATAGAGTACCTGAATTTTTGTTTTTACTCTTTATGCAAGTCCATAGTGCTTTCCGTATAAACAGTAAAATTTGCTTGACGTTCTATAAGAACAAGAATCTGATTCTGTTTGAATCTAATACGGCAATCGCTGTGTTGGAAATAACTGGAAAGTACATAACGGTTGGGAATATGTTCTGATAAAATCCGTCTAGTAGAGAGGGAAGAGTGACACATAGATTTACAATGAATAAAGGCCTTTGGGTCAAATTTAGATGTTATTTTTAGACACAGTAATTCCTTCAATTTTCCACATCCTTTGGCTTGATGTTGATCTTGTACTGCAAGACTTCGTTTTGAACTGAAGGAGACAAAATTGGCATTCTGTGGTAAGGTCATTGGCATTGTAGATGCTGGATGTTATTTATTGATATAATAAATACATTGTAAGCTCACATGCACTGTATCAGTGAGGCTTCCTGCCATGAGGAAGCAAAAGCCCCTAAAACTGCACTGATGGGGAAATCACACTTCCATGCTAAGTTTACTCGCCCAGCTGGTTACTTCTTTCCCAACCGTTGCTCACATCCCTGTTTTCAGATGTAGGATCTGTTGCTGAGAGCTCATTGCCCTCAGCTCTCCACTGATACTTGCCCAGCATGGGGTTATCCAGCTGGGTGCTTCTGTAGGAGAGGAGTTGATATATCAAAGGTAGAAGGAGGGTTAAGAAGCGATCTGACCTCTGTCACTCTGGTAAAATGCGGGTGACTCTTCTCTATCAGTGCATATTTTCTTTTATGAATATGCACACTCATTTGCTCATTTTCCCTGTCAGGAAAGAAAGACCTAATCAGCTAAAGAACAAAATTGGAAAAATCCTTGTAAAAAAGAATTGTATTTTCCTGCCCAGCCATATTTGGCATTTTAGGATTTTTAAATTAGTCTTTAAAAAGTGCTGCTGCAAAAAAATTAATGTATGAACTTTGGTGCTTAACTCCTCTGGACCTGTCTTAAGAAAAATAGTCAATGCTACTCCTCACAGCTGTTTGCTTCTAGCGAGCAGAATCTGAAGATAAACACACTCAAGCTGGATGCAGGGTTACACTGCCCCGTTATTGACACTGAATATAGTTAATGACCAGAATGACTTGCTTTAGGTTTTGCTTGATATATGGTCTTTTGAATCACAGTTTTATATGTTTCTCAAAGGAGTGGTTCTGCTCTGACAGCAGTAATTGCCTTAAGACAGGAACTTCTCTGCCGCTGTGTGACTTGTCCTGTGTGGGAGGTCAGGGGATGATAATGTTTCTTTCTGGCTTTCAGTTCTTTCCTCTGGGAATATCACTATTTCATGGATGTAGAATTTAAACTTAAGCATCCCTGTGAGACAGAGAAGTGCAGAAACATTATTTATTTTGCAAAATGGTAGATGAGGGGGAAGAAGACTTAATTTATAACTACAGCGTCAAAGCACTACTTCTGTGGGGTTTTTCACAGTAGTAATTCACATGACTGTTAACTACAAAACCAAATTAAACTGTTACCACATTTGTTTGTGGTTCATGGTATGCCATAAAGTAGTTGTCTTCCCTTTTTGATGTCTTCTTTAGCCTACTGTAGAGGAGAAACTTTTTTTTTTTAATTGAAAAGTACAGTTGAAACAATAAGTATTGAGAAGGAAACAAGAAGAGGTTGAATCTCCAACTGTCGCTAATCCTCTAAAATATTTCAATGTATCAGTAGCTCTTTACAATACAGATTGTGCCAGCCATCAGTTCACTCTGTGCTTGATCCAAGACCTTAACCAACACATACAGCACTCATGCACAGCTATCATGCCCTGTTTTATTGAGCACGGCACAAAGGCAGGACAAGAAAGCAGCCCTTTCCCAAGGATACTTCTGTCAAAAATAATCAGTAATGAATCATATGGCTGTGCTGTCAACAACCTTATTGTTTGTTTTTAGAAATACATACCCCTGAGAGGAATAAAGACAGGTTTCGTCTTTCCTTATTATTTCTTCAGACTGCAGAAATAGCAGTTGCTTAAGTCTACATCTCTTTGAATTCTATCTCTACTGTTCAAAGGAGGGTTTTTTGGTTGTGTGTTTTGGTTTTGTTTTGTTCTTGTTTGGGTGTTTTTTTTAAGATAGAATGAGAACTAGAAATAATTTTAAGATAAAATTTCTAATTTCAAAATACAGGATTTCTGCAGTGGATGGATTTTGGAGCACTCTGAAGGAGGATGAGACAAAGAGCCATGATCATGCCAGAGTAAAATTTCCATGTATAATTCTTGATAATTAAACCTACATGCCTAAAACTTTGAACCAGCAAATCCCACTTGAGTCCTATTAATGGCACTGCATAGCTGGTTGGAAAAATTGGCAACAAGGGCAGCAGAGGGATCTACAGACTTAGTAAGATAATACTGTATTGCTTTTCGTTGAGTTCACATTTGAATGTTTTCCTTTCAACTCTAATGGCAAAATAATTGTTAGTTAAAACAAATCTTGGAGAAGGCTGTATCGTAAGCTCTCCATTCACCAAACCTGTACCTGATAAATGTATTTTTTGAAGACTTATAAACTCAAAGTCCCTTTCAACAAATCTTATGTATTTGTCCAAATCGGGTATTATTTTAATTAGATATTTTATAGATTATCCAGATTTGATTCTTTTTATTTTCATAAGCATGGGTTTACGACCAAGGTGAGTACTGCCAAATGGTCTGCATCCAGTTCTACAGGTTCCAATATTTTTGTGATCCTACCATTTACATTTGTTATTAAAATTATGGTATACAAACTATTGTTGACTATAATACACACTCACCATCTAACGATTATGTTTTAGTTTCCCATCTGAAAATGTATTGGCTTTATTGTATATGCTAAGTGATGAGGTACAGAAAATAAAAATCTCTCAAGGTAAATTAGACAAAATCACATATCTAGCAATTAGACTGTGGAAGATTTCTTCCAGAAAATGAGTTACCAAGAAAAAGGAGAATAATGTAATTTGGTTTGTAAAAGAATCACTAAGGTTAAATCTTAAAACCGGGCAAAAAAAAAAACCCAAATCTTGGTTTCTCTGGTATTCTAGAAAATGTTACACTGCTTGCAATGAGGATTACTATAAGTAGTGCTATAGCTGAAAGTGGGGTTTGGTTTTGTTTTTTTAAAGTAGTGGCCTTCTCTTTGTTTGTTCAGCAAAGTGACACATTTTTACAGTTAAAGCAGCATTAAAGTGCCATTGACATCATCCAGTTACTGCACTGACTTGATTATATAACCTCTTTTGTGCAATTTTCATGCTCTGCTCTGTTTGAATGTTTTTACTATGCTGATGGCTGTTTTTCATTTCCTGCTGGGATGACCTTGAATAAAAAAAGAAGAAGAATAAAGTAGACATAAGCAATGTAGTCTTGCTGGCATTTGCAGATCTTTTGTTCTGTGTTGAGAAACATAGTAGTTTGGCATTTATGGTATAGGTTATTTCTGCTGGGTAATAATTAATCTTCAACGGTTAGAAAAAATGAATGTGTTTTTCTTATTCTGTTCTTTTGAGTTTGCCAATGGCAGAATGATCCAGTTATGACAATCCGTACCTTATTAAAACATCTAAAGGGAGTTAAACTATAAATGCAGGGGTCATTCTTTAACTTAGATTATTATTTTAACCTGTTAAATCTAATAGATCTGCGAATCTAATATTTATCTGTTAAATTGCTCCCTCTTTTTTAAAGGAAAAGGAGATTAACACTTTTTTCCAGATTTAGTATATATCAGGCAGCTGAGCGAAAGTTATTTTTCTGGTTTGGCACTTCTTATTGTTGCCAATTAACATTTCGTAGCTAGCCTTACAGATGAACAAGATGAGTAAGAGTGCATTGTCTTTCACATGTACGTCTTTTTTGGGCTTTTTATATCTCTCAGTATCAGGATGTTATAACAATGAGAAATCCATCCTTTGAAAGTAGTTTACATTATTCCTGCTGATTCTTACCAAATCAAAGCCACTGCCTCCCTTTAATTTGTCAAATTAAAGTAATAAAGAATATAATCTTTGTTTCACTTAGTCTGATTTTCATGCAGTGTTTCTTAGCATGAATGTGATTTAGAATCCATTATATCTGAGAGTGGTATGCTGGAAAATAGTCCTCCAGAGCAAATTTAGTTTGTGTAAGTGTAACATGGTGTTTAGTTTGTTCTGTTGATTTCATCTAACATAATTAAGCAAAGTAACAGAATATTTTCATTTTTGGAGAAGAAAGACATGTGACAAACACTCGAAGATTAGCCAGTTATTAAAGGGATCTTCTAGAGTTCGGAAATATAGGTCGTGTGGAACAGTAAGTCTACCCAAAAAGTACTAAGACATAATCTCACATCACAGGATTATCTGGGGTTAGTACAAGCAATGAATGCTTGGTTAGACTAGCTACTTGTCCTGCTCAGCCTCAACAGTGAAAGCAGTAACAAATAAATGTATTATTGATAGTTTATTTTTCACTCTGAGAGGGAAATAGGATTGATAGCCTGTTTTTGCATTGATCTTCATCAAGATCAGGAGGGCCACAAACAGGAGATAAAATGACGCAATGTGCCGAAAGTTTTCCATTTACGTATAGAGTTCTTCTCTCAAGCATTTTTTAATAACAGAACAAAATGTGTCAAAAGCAAACTAAGTTATCTCTCTTACTTTAGTCTAAGATTCTGCACATGTCGTTGTTTGTGAGGTATGTTGGTGATGCTAGCTGTTAAAGTTGGAAACTATTTCCTCATGTTGCATTTTGTAAGTCTTATTGTTACACCCTAGCAAATGAACCTTCAGTTTTATTTCTGCTTTATTTTCCATCCTGCAGCCAGAGCGATGGGAGATGGATGACCAAAATTCTGAATGTTTTCAGCTGTCTTTGCTCTTATGAAATATTTAAAGCTGATGCTCTGAAAGCTTTTGCACTTGGGTTTAAGTGCACTAGAATTAATTTATAGAAGACTGTGTATAATAAAAAGCTTGCATAACCTTTAAAAATGGCAAGAACACTTGTAGTTGTGGTACTAGCTTTGAAATCTCTGTAATTGCAGCCTTTCTGTCAGATGTGAGTGTGACGTGTAGAGTTCTTTGCTAATGCCCTGATGGTATGCTTTGCATGCATACGTTATGTCACGAGATAAATGTTTTTAATTAAATCATCACATCAGTGTTTCTATATCCATGTTAGAATTGGCTAACTGTGTGTGTCTATGTAGAGACTAGGGCTATTAATAGAGCAGTAGCTTAACATGTTTTTGGTTTTGTTTTTGTTTTAAAAATCTTAATATAATGTTTTTGTGTCATGGTCATTTTTTCTGACACAAATTAAAATTGGAAAAAATGGAAAGCCATTTCAGTCTGCAGGCAGAGCTGAGAAGGGCATGGCTGGGGTGGAGCAAGCAGAGGAGCAGCCCTGGTGTCCTCCTCCTTGCTGCTGCTCCAGCAATTCTTAGTAAAGAACTTCACCATTTGCCGTGCTTAGGACAACACCTTTTGTATTAGCTGCTGATTAGTGGGTTATCAAATGGGTTATCATCAGTGGGGTGGTGACTGGGGGTGGCTCGTTTTGGTGCTGAGTATCCACAACTTGATCCACAGGCTGGCACCTTTTGAGGTGCACAACAGGGGTACAAAACATTGTCTTGGCAGCCCTACTTAAATTCAGTTTGGTTTAGATCTGTTTATGATTTTTCTTAATTTGATGAAGCAACAGAATGATTAAAAGTCAAACATATGCAAAAAGGAATCTGAATTAAGATTATTAAAGTACGCCAAGTCTAATCTTTCATAAAAGTAATGAAATGTAAAGCCTTAACTCTCCTCCCCATATGTTGTTTTGAAATAATTAGAAAACAAAAGAATAAAGGAAACTGCACTTAATGTATTTTTTATAAAAAAGTTGCAGTTTCAATTTCAGTGCACAATTTGCTCTGAGTGAAAACAGTCCCTTCACTAAAAGGCATTCCTGCATTTCACACAGAGAGTGATATGAAACTTCTTTAATTAACTTTTCTTGTACCTTGCTTGATGTTTAAGGTCATTGTATTTGGAAACTTCATTGTTTGCTGTGTATCCTGTGTAATATTCATATTCCAAATATTTATTAATGCCTTTTAGTATTTATTGCTTTATTTAATTTGTAAAATATTATTTTGTAAATTTGCAATTATGGGCCCAAATGTTGCCTAGCCCCATCATGATGTGTTAACAGAGAACCCACAGTTTTCATTACTGCGCACTGTCAGTGCAGACTTTAAATAGGGTGTTCTGGAGTGCCAGGAGCTGCCGCGGGAGCATTGGGTTGTATGGGACAGTAACAGCTGTGCAATGGTTTTTGGTATGTATGTATTTAGAAGTTTTTACTGTATTTAATTAGATAAAAGTATTGTTAAAACTTAATTTGCAATGCTAAAATGGAAATAGTTTACAGTTGTTAAGAATGGGCAGTCTAAAGGGGGGAGACAAATGGATGCCGTTAGTTCAAATGCAGAATTTATCAGGAGCAGAATTTATTTTTGTTCAGACAAAAAGTGTCTGCAGCACAGCTCATTTGCTTTGTCACAGAAAAGAAAACATAGACATATTGTATTTATGTATATGTTGTACGTCTAGATCGTACAGATTTTCGTACAGCCTCATTCGCAGAGCGGCGTGTAGGAAGTCTGCTAAGCAGCAGTGTGTGTGCAGCCTGTTTGCTGGGTGCAGCTTGGCAGCCTTCTCGGCCTGCGTCTGCGCGCTGTGCCCTGGGACCCCGACCATTCCCAGGCGCTGGAGTGCGGCTCTCGGGGGCGTCCAGTTGCTAAATTGTTGGCGTGCTCCCTGGCACGTTCTTGGCCTACGCAGCCACGCGCTCTGCCGAACGTTTCCTGGTTGCGCTCCATGATTTAGCACAGAGCAGATGACGCGGGGCCAGGAAAATAATCCTGAGAGTATTCCGTTTACCAGGCATCACGACATGTTGGCTTGTTTGTGTTATTCAGGGGAGACGTAATGCTTCAATGCAATGGGCTTAGCTTCTGTGAAAGTCTGCATGGCCGGGGCATATTTTTACAACTTCAATTGTTAAGCTGTGGAGGGTGGCAAGAAGGAGGGAAATAGGAACCATTAGGATTTAGGATGTTTTTGTGAATTGACAGAAAGACAGGTTTTAGGGCTTTATGTAGAAGGGAAAGTTCATTTTCGTTGTAACGACTCTTCTTTTTTTATGTATGTATATACATGTGGCTGTGTTTGAGAACGAGAGCTAAGAGATAACACTGTTAGCTGAGTGTTTTGGGACGTCAGGCAGAATTTCTCTGAAGGAAGATGCTTAGGTACAGGAACACAAGCTAAGAGAATTTGATACAAGAAAGCAGCAGCAGCATACTCTTCCTTAAAAGTATTATTATGTTGTCTAGGTAGAATTTTAAGGGGTAAATTGTTTCACTGAAACAGATAATAAAGGAGACAATCTGAATTAGGAGTTACGCATACTAGATTTTTATTTGAAAAACTGAATGCATGACATTTAGGTTTGGATTATTACGCAAAAGTTACTATATTGCCCTAAAATCTCATTCCATCATCATAAATGTTTGCATAATTTTTATTGGTTGTTTCGTTTATTGTTTAGAGATTAGGAAGGGGAAAAATGATGGTCAGCAGCTGGGATGGACTCCCTCAGTCTGCTGGTTTGACTCTGGCTGCTCGGTGCAAGTCGGGTTTGCTGAGCCCTGAAGAAGAGCGTACAGCCAGGAAACAGTCAGTCTGTGAGAGCAAAGTGGAGGACAACAACGAAAAAGGTGAAAGGGAAATGAATGGGGAAGGAACAGGATTTTGTGAGTAAAAGATCATGTGCCAGCATGGTTGGGCAGGAATTAGTCTGAAAAAAAGGGACCAGAAACCTCATGATGCTGATAAACCGCACGTTATTTCAGCAACACAAAATCTCTTTGAAGATCTGGATAGTAAAAATCTGCTTGAGCTATCAATACCCATTTCTCAGTCTAACACAGTCCTTATTCTTGCCCTTCCCTCTCCGAGGGCATGTTTCCCCGCTCTCCGGTTGTTGTGCTTTTGCTCTGAGCTCTTCTGTCCCCTGAAATGCAGTTGGTTCTCATAAGCTGGACATGAGGTCTGTACTATGAGAGGATGACATTTCAAGCCTGAGAAAGGGAGAAATGGTGCTCCTGTTTAGTATGGGTGGGGGTTTTTTTCTACAGTGGCATGGCAGTGGTGACTGAGGCTTATTAAAAACTTTTTCCTCATCTACTGAAACCTTAACTGGCTTTGAAAGAACTGGTGGCTGCCTGATTCTTCCCTGTCTCATTGCTGTTCAGTTATTTCCACTTCTCGGGGGTTTATAACTTCAGGCTTGTTTGTACTCTCAAACGTTTTCCAGGATATTTGCAGCCACACCAAATACACCAACATCGGCAAACTTTATAAGCTTATTTTTTCTTCTAGCAACCTTGTCTTGAAATATTTAATAATTTACGGCAGATTTCTGCCCAATTCTGCTTGATACAAACTTTTAGTTCATTAACTAGTCTTTGTTTATCCTCTTTTCTCCTACCAGTTGATAACTTGGTTTACAGAAATTTCCTCTGAATCATATTTCTCTGGTTTGTTTATGCGAATGGCCTGTATCAAACCCCTTAAACTAATGTGTTCAATGCATACTCTATTTCCTTCATCGGCTTGGATTATTATCCTGTTACATAAGGAAATTAAGACAGTTTTTCAGAACAACTTCTTGCGAAATCTACAGCAATTTTGACTTAATAACTTTTATCTTCTGCGTACAAGAAATACCTCATGAAGTATGGTTATATTAATTTAGAGAACAAAAGAGGTTGTGTGTTCTTTATTTTGGTCAAGACTTGCGATCAAGACTTTGAGCACTTGTGATCTTTTATTTGGGGGATTTTGTGCTGCAAAATTAATGAAAAAACTTCAAGTTAACACTTAGAAGTGTTATTTCCTTTGAAGAAAGAGGTCTTCTTTAAAGAAATGCACCAAAATTGTAATCCTACATTTTAGTAAGATTAACAATGTTTTTTCTCCAATTTTAGTGTAATTGTAGTACTAACTTTAAACAGAACATATAATTAATCTTTATAAAAATTTATTTTTGTCATCATAGCTTCCTTGTGAAACGTTTTACTTACAGATACCAAATAAACTGGGCTCTAAGAGAAAATTTTGGTGCTATGTTTTATTACGGCTCTTTTTTAATACCTTTATGCAGAATGAAAACAAATGGGTAGGGTTTCAAACATGATGTATTAATTAGTCTTAACTTCATATGAGAAGGAAATTGTGTCATGAGTTGGGATAAAATATCACCATATGCAGCAATAGTAAACCAGTATAAAATATTTTGATTGATGTTGCTGATCCCTAGTTATCCTAGTGAGTTACTGCAAAATAGATTAGACAAATCAAAAGGGCGCTCATTTTGATGCTGACTCAGAGGATTGGCTCCTTCATTACATTCATGAAAGTTCTGTACTTATTTATCAGCTTTGCTTTGCTGTAGGGAATAGGCTTGCTTTTCATATGGATGAGTGGATATTCTTTTATATATAAAAAGACGTTCTGCATTCTGTTTATGCCTACTTTGAGTAAAGATTTATTTTTAGTTCTAGAACTTTAAAAAGAAAAAAATAATTTTCAGAAGTCCTGTGTTGTTTAGGAGATAAATTTGAGGCTTTTGAAAAATACTAATTTTCAATATTCTATTAATGAATACTGGATTTTTGCACTTTTGATTATTTTAATCAAAATTAAATGGTTCCTTGAAACACAATAATTTTTCACATCATCCAGAAAAAGCTCTCAGAGTGGAATGTCAAGTCCAATGTTGCTTACAGAGGGATCTTCTGTGTCGTCTTCTCTCAGTGCATGCTACAACATTCAATGCTTGTTTAGAAAATCTCGGCCCCTGATATTCGGTGACTCACAGGCGACATCTCTTTCATGTCAGGGACAGATGTGTTTCATGTGTGACAAGTGAATATTTCTTTGTGTGAGTGATGAACAAAACATAATGCCGTATAGCTGTAACTGAAGAAGGTGCTTTTGTAAAGAACCAATCCAAGCTATGACAATTTGTGTTTTTAAATCTGGAAGTCCTCAGTTCAGCTGGGAATTGAGTAAGGGGGCCGTCCTGTATGTCTACAGGCAGTGTAACCACACATCTAAATAAGGGATAGCAGTTTGCATCCCTCATTTATTCTAGTCACTGATCAAATATTTTGGTGGAGTGTAATGCAAACAGAACCACATGTCTAATCCTTTCCTTACAATGAACAGTAGGCCACATCCTAAAACACTTAGGTAGAAAAAGTCCTTCTGAGGCCGTTATTCCAGAGCTGAATAAGCCCTGGTGGGCTGACGCATGAGGAATGATGCTTAAGTAGGTACTTTGCAAAAGACTTCAGGCAACTATACCTTCTGTTATGTACAACCTCAGTCAGTGAGGTTAAAGGGGATTAGTATGCAGCTGACTTTTTGTCTGCTTTTCTATACTTCCCTTGACTGAATACCAAATTCCAGAGAGACATCTTTATCAAGAAAAGACTTCTTTATCTAGTATTACATGTTAAAATACAGTGCATATTTGTGTTTTAATTGGGACTGGGTTTTGTCGATTGAAGTTATGGCATGTTTATGTCCAACTTTTTGAAAGCAATTGAGAAGTGTGTGCTCTAGGAAGGACAGAGCAATCAGTGTGATCGCAGTCTTTCGGATTTCACTTACTTTCTGTTTGCTTCCCTCCTGTTCGCTTGCCAGACACTATAAGGTCCTTGTGCCCTTGGCCTGCTGCTGGGGAAGAGGACAGACCTGCCGCCCTCCTTCCTTGCCGCTGGTCCAGATCTTTCCCTGCCTCCACTCGCTTTGTAGCACCTCGCTTGAGAAATTGGAGTTTCCCCCTTCTTGGAGAAGTTCTTATTAAGCTATCGATGTAACAGGAAACTAAACAGAGAAAGTAAAATGAAATAAGAAAACAGGTAGCTTCAGGCAACTGGATTTAAAGGTCTTAAAAGCAGGACATCATAAGGCACTTAAGCCTCCTTACCTAAAACAAAAGAATGGAGTAGCTCAAAAGTCTTGAAAGCTGTCTGTTTTTTTCCTGAGCTTTTTTCTGATCCCAATTTTTCTATATCTGTTTGTTTGCAAGCATTTTTATTTACTGTATTATTTATAAGCAGCTTTTAAAACATGGAGACAATTCAATTTAGTGAACTACAATTCAACATCCCATTACAAGTTGCTTCACTGTGGAAGAGAACATCCTTCGTGACCACTGGTTCAACTTAGACACAGCCTTCAGCATTGGCCGCTGAGGTTGAGTTTGGGCAGTCCTCTGCTTAAGTCTGTCATACGGTGTTTGGATTTGGTTTTCCTTCTCCTTTGGTCAAAAGCTGTGGTTTACGGGCAGAGGCTGGTCATGATGGTCACAAAAAACTTGTGCTTAGGTCAGTTTTTCATATGAAAAAATACATAGATTTTTTTAATAATATGATTCTTCTGTCTTTATTCTACAGAGACCTAAGATTTAATAGGATTAAAGAAATCCAGCCTGGAGAGTTTAGACGGCTTAAAAACTTGAACACACTGTAAGTTCTTTTTCAACCCTAAGACCTTTTCCCCTTTTGATTTAATATGATTAGTGTGACAGTGTGCCACATTTGCTCGCTTATCACAGGTAAGTAGTCTCACAAATTTCAGCTGTAATATTTACATAGGTGAAGGTAGTGGGGTTTAGGTCCAAAGTATTTGAAAGCAAACCCAGGTATATGTCCATTAAATAAAAAGGAAATTATTTACAACCTAATGTTTTATTAACATTCTTTAATTGGAGGTATGAAAAATACAGACCTTTACTGTATAATTTTTTCTGAATTGTGCTAGATGACTTTGGTGGAATACCACATACTAAATCATGGAGTTTCAACAAAGCTGTTCAAAGGCTCAGATGTGCAAATGTGTTGCAGTTACAAAATATTTGACAAACTAATGTTTTGAGTTTTCCTATTCTAATGTGCTCACCAGGACAGGCAGAAGTAGGAAGGTTTTGTTCCTGCTGAGCTGCCTTTTATGGACATTTTTGTTACCATATGTTTATGAAGAAAAGTCCATGTTTTCTAAAAGACTTTTTACAAACCTATAATGCAAATAGTATGTGTATTGTAGTTTTCACTTAGTATCTACTCTGTCATTTGTTCAAACATCAATTCTGAAACAAATGCATGCATGTTTTTCTTCTCTAATATGTTAGCAGACATGGGGAAGGAGTGAAATGGACAGTTATTTTTACTTTTAAATGTGTGTAATTTATGATTGCAAATTAGACTGTTTTCTAGAACACAGCTAGTGGTATTGGTGATCTTTGGATCACTATTATCTATTTATCCTGCAAGCACATAACAAATGTTTTGAGACATCATGTACTGTATATTCACAACTAAAGAAATGATAGGACTTTCCCCCAAAGGTATATTGTCCAAATCTGTGCAACCAAGTTCTGTCAGGTATCCAGTCTGAAGTTTAACTGTCCAAATTACTGATCTGAGATCCACAAATCCCAGATAAAGACAGGATTCATGAAGTTTGAATTCCTGTCGGTTCGTAAAACTGCTGCATGAGGGATGAGTGCAAATCTATGAATACAGACAGTTGTGTTCCTGTATTATGTAAGGGGCCCAGTACACTGAATATTGCTAAGAAGCATCTAGGAAAAGTCTCTTTAATGCACCTGCTAATGACACATCTCTGTTAATATAAATTTTACCGTTTTCAGTCCTGTGTGTAGACTTTGAACCAAGTTTTTTTTCCCTTCACCTTCATCTCACCTACAAAAAGCCACAGTATTTCCTTTTTTTTTTTTTTTTCTTTCTTTTATTTCCGTCTCATTTTTTCAGAGTTTTCTCCTGCAAGGTAGTGGCTGAGCAGCTGTAAGCACGTCAGTTTTTTTCTTCTAACAGTTACTGTTAGGGGATATAGCATTTTATTTTTTTATTCTTGTAAGTTTTCTTTTTAATGCTACACTTGTTACAATTTTGTTTTCCTAGTGTTCCTGTATGTTAAAATAAGCAGCTTTTTATTTCCTTTTATAGGCTTCTAAACAACAATCAAATTAAAAGAATACCTAGTGGGGCATTTGAAGACCTTGAAAATCTGAAATATCTGTAAGTTAAATAAATGTCACTTTTTGCATCAATGTATAACTGAACTTCTTCAATGGGAAAGTGTTTTTATCTGGGATTGTGTTTTGATCCAACTCACTGTATCAGAGGATAAACAGCTTTGAAAATCTGTGAAATTAATATATGGGGTGTTGGCAGCTGTGAATCTTTGTTTTTATAAGTAGGTGCTTTGAGATTTGCTGGTGCAAGACGATGATATCTGTAGGCAGTAGATTTTAAAGGACTTATTAGTTGCAGTTTACTATGTGCAACCTAAAAGACAATTTAAAAAGGGATACGTTGAAAGGTTTAGGAAGTCATCTCTTTAAAGGTTCACTGAAACCTTCATACAGGTACTTTTTAAGTTTGTGTTTTGAAAAGTAATTTAAAAGCATCTAGTCCAAGATTTGTGTCTGCTAAAACTTAATATAAGTTTCTAATTACTCTTACATTGTTCACTGAATGAAGTATAAATTCATAAGAGAAAAATTAAATCAAACACAAAATAGAAAAGTACCTATATGATTTGCCAGAAGTTCTATATCTTCAGGCACCCTGCATATTTGAAGACTAGCTCCTCCCATTTTTAACGAACATATCAAGTGTATTAATTATGAAAATGATCAAAAGGTGTCAAAAATGTTATTTTTATCTGTATAAAAGACTAAAGCTGAGTAGTAAGTTGTCATGGATTCTCAACTCTAGTCTCCAGAGTCCACCTTATGTCGTGTCATGTAGAAAAGTTTCACTCTGTGTCTTGGACTATTGATCATTTCTTGAACACTGTACAAAAAAAAATGGTGACTTTGTTTTGGAAATAACTGAGAAGTTTGATTTTCCATCTAGTTTTCAAGATTGCAGCCTCAATAGTTCTAAGGAGGCGGGAGAAGGGAGGAAAATAAAAATCACATAAATTTGTGCAGACACAGTACCTGTTTTCCCAAGCTGTGTTTGATTACATTTCCTGGTCTCATTTTTATGTGTATTGTCTTTTAGTGACAAAATTGCTTAAGCTATATACAACAGGAGGAAAAAGAATATTGAACAGATTATCCCTAATGAATTATTAAAGTCCATGATGATGGTATTTGGTACAAGGTGTGTTTGTATAGTGAATCTGGCAGTGGAGTACGTAAGGTCTACTAATTCAGGATGGCTAAGCTTTCTATAGTAAGCAGCTGTGCCGAAATACTGCTTTGTTCTTGTTAGTTCTTTGTTTTCACATGCTTGCCTTTGCCTAGCTGTAGTAAACCGGAGTTAAAACTCAACTATGCATTCTGTTCATTTCAAGAAAAGAGTGAAAAGAGATAACAGAACTATCATTTGTTTTCATATACGTGTAGTGATGTTTACGTATGTCTGTAATGTTAAGAGGAAGATCTTTTCCTCTTGTTCCCTGGAAAATTTGAATATAAAGTTCAATGTGGTAGTTCGTTTGACTGCAGAGAGATCTTCTTCAAAGCCCACCCCTCTTTTTGCTAAAATAAACTTCAGGAAGATCTTTTTGCCTATTTAAATGGGTGTGGTGTAAATGTTTGGCTTTAAACTGTATAGCCTTAGAGTTATAAAGATGCTGGTCCATTTTCAGGTATCAATACAGAAGGCTTAAATGTACCAAATAAATACAGTTCAGCTGTGAAAATTCCAGCTCAATCAGTACGTGCTAACTGTATTGTGTGGAACAAAGGGAACAGAACAGACCTTTTTTTCCCCCAATAGGATCAACTGAAGTAGAAATTAGGGGGGTGAGATTGTACAGAAGTTAGAAATATTGTTCAGAATTTAATATTATAAAGCCAAATTGTCTGGAATAATTGAGGTTTTGTATTATCTGATCCTATGGATATTTGCAAACCTAATTTGTATTGTTGTGTTTCGTAAAATGAAGTCATTGGTCCACGATGTTACTTAAGTTCTTATGAGAATTCAAGTACTGGATTGCAGATGGTTCTGAAAATATGTAATTCGCTGAGTAGTTTTAGAAAACCTGTCATTTCTAAGTGGCTTTGATTTAGCAAAATATAATAGAAGTGTATATAAATATAAAATGCATACCTATTAGTAAATATGAATCTATAACTATGTGTAAAAACATTTGTAACTATATAGTTATAGATAAAATATGTAAGTATAAAACATAATACAGTATATTTCTTAAAAAAATATGCCATTTTCTGAGGGATAGATGTCGAGGTCCATTCCTGTATCTCTGCTGCAGATCAGTTTTTGTGTTTTCAGACAAAACATTTTTCCAGCAAGTGTCAAAGAAGCCCTAGAATTTTCAAATGCTTCTTTATACTATTTCTTTCTGAAGTTAAGTGTAGAGTTTTGAGGCATGTATGTGTTCGGAATTGTCTGTCTGAAGAAGGAATTTTAACAGAGTAATATTTTCTCAATTTTCTGTGCATTAAAAATTCATAATTGTAAAATTTGGTCTTTACATTATAAAAAGAAAATTATGCAGATAAGATTTTTGAAGCTTATTTTTTATTTGTTATCTGGTTCTTTATGTAATTGAAATTTTGACAGTTCTATAAACAGTTTTGCATGATCTTGCTGTACTGTTTGTGGTAATTTGTCTTTGAATTCATATACTGAAAGTTGGAAAGAAAGAAATGTAATTATTATTGTTTTGCTGTGAAACAAGAAGATACTTCTTCTTTCTGCCTTTCTGTCTGTCTGTCTTATTTCATATAACTTAGTGCTGGCAGTATGGTTCTTTAGTAAGGATCACAAAGGCATTAGTAACTCGGATCCCATCCATAATATAGTTTCTTTCTGCACTTCAGTAATTCTGAATAATTTTTCAGATCTTATTATCCCCCTTCTGCAAATGGTACTGTAAACACTCCTGTCTAAATTTTAAAGTTGTTGTCATATGAGCAAAATAATTCGTAACATGTTTGTAATTTGTTGCTTCTTTTACAGGATGTATATGTATATGTGTATGTGAAGTATATGGTACACTGGACATATTTAATTGACTTCCTTTTAGTTATTCAGTTTACTGCCTAGAGCTGACAGTACAGAAAGATGAGAAAGAAAAGCTTCACCACCTTATAATATAGATGCAGGCGGAAGCTTGGTAGGATAATCCTTCCTGATCCTGAAAGTCAACAGTTTATTCTCCAAGAGAGAAAATAATTGGGAATTGAAGGTAGACCCATACTACCATTTTAACGTGTAGAATACTAAAAGATTTGGCAGTGGAAAAAATGAGGTTAAGTTAAAAAGAAATAAATTAGGGAGGCGATATGGAAAAATATAAAATATATGTTAGCGATTAAAAAAACCTTCCCAGATAAAGAGAAGGTAATTGGTGTTTACAGAGCACTAAACTAGAAGCTAGTGTGAAGGAAGTGAAGGAAATAAAAATGGAGAATGAAAATAACTTTGGCAATAACACTGATACTTGTTCACTTAGCAAGAAATGGGGAGGTGAGGAATTGGACATGACAACATCGTGAAAAGTATATAATAAATAGAAATTAAGACTGTATGATATGTATCAGTTTTGGAAATACTAAAAGGGAACATGCAAGGTTTGTTTTGCCTTTGGTGAATGAAGTAATAGTGGTAGAAGATACGTTGCAGGTTTGCCAAAGTGCTGAGTTGCTGACCTTGCCCTTCCAGAAATGGGATTAGGTCACGTTTCCTTCTGTGCTTTCTGCCGCTGTTGCTGTCCTGGCCATGTTACTCTGTCCTTTGAACACCTCCAGTGATTCTGGATCTCATTTCTTTGCAATTCATGTTGCTAATTCCATTGTCTCCTTTATGTTTCTATATAAATCTCTTTGCTGTGTTTATTTACTTGTCCGGTTTAACTCTGCAATGCCAGATATTGCTATTATTTTTTACCTTTTTTTCCCCTTCAGTTCCAAATAAATATTTCTGGATCTTACTTTCCCTAAATCACATGACTTTTAATACAGTCCATTAAAAAAAAACAAACAAATAAAAATTATCCTCATAGGGGATCTAGCAAACTTTTTAATTAAAAATACTTTTTTTCTATTTTTCTGATAACTGGCTACTTATTTATTTGTTCATTTCCCAAGTATATGACCAGTACCTCTGACCCCTATCAGCATCGCTTGTATTTCTGGAGAAAAGCCATCTAATTTTTTAACTCTCTGGAAACAGTTAGTAGTAATTGCCAGGAAATAATTTAATGTCTTAACAGAACATATCCCTTTGTCATCTTAATCCACTGTTTATTCATTCTTTGTAAATTCTAATGGTTCAGTTCTGTGAGGAAGCTTTTACGTAAATTAAATCATAAATTACTTTTTCCCCAGTTGTACTCTAAATCTGTTTTCTGCTAATGTAACTGGGATAAATTTTGAGAATGGGTTTGTTATAGATTAGTACAGTATTTACAAAGTTTTGCTTGTTAGGCACAGTAGCATTTTAGAATGACAAATATTTTTTGTGAGTGCTACTTATTTGTATTTTGTATTCTGGCATATCTCTCTTCATTATGCAAATATTTATGTATTTTTCTTTCTCTTAATATCCTCGGGGAAACATCTACACAATTAAATGAATGTCTGGTTAACACATCTGTCATAGGACAGAAGTTTTTGTAGTCCTGGGGCTGCTGGGGTTTCTCTGTGGAGGCGCGACATGATGGACTGAGGTCATCTAAGTGTCCTGAAAAACAAATCATAAGTTGGAAAAGACCTCTCCCAGTCTTTCTCTAGTTCATCTTTGTTTTTCACTCTGCCTTACTTTGTCTGAAGTAAATAAAAGTTACATGAGTGATTCTGTTATAACTTTTTAAAATTGGGTTAATTCAGATTTCTTGGGTGAAAATTCATGTGCCCACAAGAGATACTTAACTAAGTTTATTAAAACCATCTTAGCCCACTTGGGTTCACTGGTCTGATTGGAAGTTTAGTACTCAGAGGAATAAGAGGAATTTCCATACTGCCTAGTGGAGTGTATTAAGAAAAGTAAATAACGCTTTAGCTGTTCAATCCTTAAAATTTTCTAAGGAGTGAGAAAAAATTGTGCGTTTAAAATTCTCACTGGAAAATAAGATAGAAATGTGGTATCATACAAGGAGGAAAATTAAGGAAAGACAAAACTGTAATTACCAAGATCCTCAAATTAATTGGTAAATCTGAGTCAAAACAAATGTTTGAATACTTGTGAAATAATATTTTTTTGACTAGAATAAAAACTAATTCCATGTCCAAAATGTGTAATATGCAAGTTTTACAGTAATTTCATATGACTTTTTTTTCCAGTTCAATTTGTTCATAATTTTGAGCGTTTTAGAAACCTCAGAAATTTTTGCATTCTGGTTACTCTGTTATCAGAGGAACTCTGCTTTTTGTTCAGAATCACGTCTATGTTAATTAAGCACACCTGAGTGTCTGTAGTTACTATGTTGGAATCTCAAGAAGCAATGCATTGCAAAAGTAAGTTTAGACTTAAGGGAAGGAAACTGCTCCATATTGTCCCTGAAAATCGTCATGAGTTGAACATCAGATACTGACAAATTTTTTCCATGTTAGGGCCTATTGTGAAATGTTGCCTGTTGTCAAGTTGGTGTAAAAACTGCCACCAACTCCAGCAGAACTAATATTTTATGTGTTGCATCAAAAGAATTATGCAGTATTTCCAGTAAGTTACTGAAACTGTAATAATAGAAAAGCCAAAACCACTACTAATAAAATGCCTGCTAATAAAGCCATTTGTGGTCCAAACTCTCTTCACCCCTTTTTCACAGAAATCTGTGCCCGATTAACTGAGTTTCAGACAGTTTGTCAGATAATTATGAGAAAGTGCTTACTGTGAACCTGTTCCTAACCTAACACAAAAAGAGAGTGACTGACACTGAACCTCAACAGTGTTTTCATTTGCTGCCTCCATGCAGAAACTGCGGTCATCAGCTAAACTGTGTGATTTTTCTCCAACACCCTCTCACTAAACCATCCTTAAAAGCATGTGTCATCGTTTAGAGCACATACACTGATCCATCCTGATTTGTTTTTATTCTGTAGAAAGGATATAGACAGCACAAGTGAACATACTGGTACTCTACATTTGTTTATTCTGTTTAGATTATAGAGTATCAATGGGGACCTAATGTCCATCTTCTACACAGTGATAAACAAATATACAGTGCTGTTTTGTGGGTGCACTGCAAATATTCTAGCTTGTATTTTTTTGTAAATATTCTGAAGGGGACACAAGCGGATTTACAGAAATTCTCACTGTTTGTTCTCCAAGTCCAGTAAAGAGACTAATTCAATCATAATTGAATATTTGTACCAGTATCCAGATGAGATATTTTAAAGAAAGTCAAAGGCCTATGGCATCCCCAGTGTGTTCTTATGAAGGCCCTCCTGATGCAATTCTGTCCTGTTAAGTTGAATTTATTTTGACTTTTGGCAAGCCCATCAAGAAACTGAGAGGCAAAGAAAGAGTAAGTAATGAGTGAGCACTGGAAAGCCCAAACCACCCGGGTGACAGCCTCAGTGCCTACAAGGCCCCAAACTTTTGTCTTTCCTGGCAGACATTTGGGATGAATTCTCAATGACAAAGTATTTTTATGTGTATGTGTTTAGGTTTTGTTTTGTATTTTTTTTCTAATATGTAGTTGAAAAACTGTCTTCATGTGTCAACTTAATTCTTCTTTTCCACCTTCATGTAGCTCTTGTTTGTGTACTAATATTACTGATTATTTCTTGTTTCAGCTATTTGTACAAGAATGAAATCCAGTCAATTGACAGGCAAGCATTTAAAGGACTTGCCTCTCTAGAACAACTGTAAGTGCCTTTTCTCTTCTGTGCTGTCATCTCCATGGTTCCCCTGCAGGGGAAAAGTGCACGCCTTGATCCGTACATCCCGCCTGCATACTCTGCATGGCTGCCCTCCCTGGGTTGTTAGGCAGAGAGCCCCATAATCATTTGCACGTGGAAAGCCAAAATTGATCTCTGTGTCAAATTCGTCATTTCTGTGTTTGTCTTTTATTTGTGATTTGCATTCCCAGTGTCCCTATTGTTACATGGCTTTGACAAAGAAAGCAGCATTATCATAGAAAATGTTGAAAATGTGTATTGCTTAGAGACCGATTTTGTTTCTGTAGGTTTTATACCATTGCAATTCCTTTGACTGCAGCAGTTACTCTGTTTTATGCCAGCATAACTAAAGCTGAATTAGTCCCTTGAAGTTTAACTCAGCTTTGTTATATTTTAAAACTAGAAGAGCTTTTAAAATTAAAACCTTAGCACTATTGATATCTGTTAATCATTGCTGTATACAGATGTTTAAAAAGTAAGAAAGTTCATTGCTTGTAAGGTAGTTGTTTCAGTAATGTGTTCTAGAAAGAATGATTGAAACCATACTCCTCCATACATCATAATGACTTGTATTGAAAAAGATTGAAAAATGCAGTTATTAGCATAACAAAAACTGATTGTATTGATTGTATGAAATTTAAGTTTATTTTTTTTTTTTGTAGTCGGAAAGAATTGCTATATATTCATTGTGGTAATGTTTAGAAAAACAGAGCGCTATAAATTCAGAGCTATTTCACAGTATGGCTGCCAAATAACAGTGCTAGACCAATGAATTTTGTAGCACATAAATTTTGAGGGCTGAACATCTTTCTTCTAGGACCAACATATATTTTGAAACTCCTGACAGTCATCAGTGTATTACAGATTTTGTATGATATGTACCAGTTTCCTTGTTACTATAAACGTCTAGTGGATATTAGTGGACATAGCGTGTATCTGAAATAAAATGACACTTCAGATGGGTATGACATCATATCATACCAGCTCATTTTAGAGGGCAATAAATGCCCTTTGAAGGAAGAGATTCTATACAAAACAGAAGTGACAATTATCAAACATATATAAATGTAATTTGTTTCCTTAAAGCCTTTCTCTTATTCCTACTCTAGAAATGATTACTGCAGCATATTGACTGCAACTGGTAGGGCTTACTTGCATGCTAATAGCAATTCTTATTTTCTGTCTAGAATTTGAGATATTGAGGCCCATTTATTGAATTACTAATGCTTCCAAAATAATATTCTTCCATGCGCCACAAGCCTGATATACTGCAAGTGGCAACAGTTGTCCTTTTTTCTTTTGCTCTATTTCCTGTTCATCTATGTTATGACTGAGAAACATAAATCACTTTGGAATACTAACGCCTTCTTTTCCACTTCCTTCTTTTCCACTAGGTTGCTGTTAAGCCTCTCTGCCTGCAGTGATATCAACTATATCAGCTTAAGCTCTAACTTGAGACATCAACATTATTCTGTGTGAAATTAAGTTTTAAGCAAAGATTGAGTCCCATTTCTAGCTAGGAAATATGGAAGTGGAGCCTGGCACATCCCTGCTTAGCGGCTGCCCCGGTGAGGTGCCGGGGAGGGCTGCTGCCCTGCTGGGGCACATCAGAAAGGTCGCTTCTTTTAGAGACCTTCTCCAGGGCAAGTCTTAAAAAGAAGGGTTGCCAGGTGGGAAAATGGGAGCACAGGAAGCCAGTGGCAGGCCTGGAAATACATTTAATAGAGGGTATTCATTGAGATTTGGATTTTGTGAGAGTTTGCGAGAGATTTGTCATTTATACATCTTTAGCATAAAAATGAGTTCTGACTCTACAGGGTCTGTTTTATCACATTACCTTTGGAGAAAGACTGTGCTCGCAAGACAAAACTTAATTGTTGTGAACAAATTCCCAAGTCTTCTGACTTCAGTTTGGGACTGCATTGACTACTCAGTACAATGTTTCTGCATTTGAGGCTTCCATGGCCTCAAGTTATCAAACACATTTTGCTACTGGATGTCTTGACTCAGCTGAAGGCTCTTCTCAATGCTTAGCAGAGTTCTCAGAAGGTGATACTGCAGTCCAGATCTCAGGAGAAAACTGGATTCATAGTATTTTCTTGTAGTCCAGTAAAGCAGAATGAAACTGATAGTTGCTTTTTTTTTTTAAATTTTTTTAACTGAACAGAAAAGCACTTCTGGTCGGGTTTTGTTTTGGTGGGGGGTGGGGTTTGAGATAAACTGTAAATATAGTTTGATTTAGGAGGCCTGTTGTATATATAAGGGAAGAAAAAATCCAGTATTTGCTGCTGCTGGCAGGATCCTGTTAAACCTCTGCAGCAGAATTCTTAGCTGCTGATGTAGTGGAAATATCTTTTCTTTGGAAATTTCTGCCAAGGGAATACGATCTTTGAATCAGATCTTGAAACTTTCTAGTGCTAGAGTAAATTCTGAAAAAAACTTGGCACTTTTAGATGCTCAAGCACTGAGCTATACATACTTCGTCACCTAACTCTTCAGTCATGGCAGGGCATGAAGGGAGAAATTCAGATGATGAGAAGGAGCTGCTTAGTACCAGTTTAGACCCTGTTGAATCTGCAAGATGTGTGTTTGGACCTGGCAAATACAACACAAACCTGCAGGAAGCTTGCTTTTTATCAGAACAGCAGCTGGAAGGCAGCCAGAGCACCTGAAAGGCAACGAAAGCTGCCTCTCTGTGCTTGTGCTTAGACAACCTCTGTATGTCTCTCTATGCCTGTGCTCAGACAAGCGAATCCCGCCTGAAATGTCACAGATAGCTGGCTTGGGAGGTCACGAGTTTGCTGTATCTGGATCCCGAGATTGAGCTCTGAATACAGTCTATTTCCAGATGTGTGTACATTGCTTTTCTTCAAAAGATCTGCTATATTTTTTGAGATCTCAGATTAAGAGCTGTATGTATCAGGGACAACAGGTGTTCTCTGCAGTCCTTAACTAGTGGGTTCCCCAAACACTAATGGAATTATGTAAATCTGTTTACCTAATCTTAGTGGAATACTAATTATGCATTTTCTTTAACTTTCGTGTTAACAGACTAACTTTGCTCTTTATAAACTGTTAGAGTTATGCTGTAGTTTGTGTATATATGTATATGTTTGGGGGAAAATAATAGATAAAAATGTTATATTACATATAGTGATGCAGTTTGTTATATTCATTTTATTTCCCTCAATTCAATTTTCGGTAGCTTTGAACTGTTGCTCAGAATTTTAAGTTTTATATTACAAAGAGTTCCTGTTTTTTCCATAAATGCGTATGAGCAGTTATGCACATTTAAGGCAGTGGAGCCTGATTAAAGTCCCACTGCTGCTGAAAATACATATGGTAAGGAATAATGAAAAAGAATTAATTAATAAACAAGCAAGCAAGCCAAAAAGGGTGTTGAGAAGTACGTCCTTATTATTCTAAAATAAGATCAGCTAGGGACAACTAACCTAGATGGCTGGAAACAGATATTTATCTGGTCTTATTTTAAAACTCTTGAAAGAGAGGATTAAATAATCTTCTTACGTACCCTGTTCCAGTATTTTATATCATTACTGTAACATCTAATTTAAATCTCTTTCTTTGGGGTTTAAGCCTGTTACTACTTTTAATAGCCCTGGGTAGGGAAAGTTCTTTGATAAATGTGGGAAAATGCTGTTTGTTCATTGCCTTTCGAATCATCAAAATGGCAAACATGCTATTTAAATATTGAGGACATACATTTTGCTGTACTAATGGATTTTAAGTACTTCCCCAAAGATGTGGAGATACTATTAGAAAGGAGCAATTGGCATATATGATAAAGTAATCCTCTACAAAAAGATTATGCTTCAGAAGATAATTGTAAATTTAGTGCTGTGAAAAATGCCACTGGGACTGGATTTTACTGTATCTGTTCATCCTCCAAAATTAATAATAACAAAGAGAAAATCTGTACCATGCTTATTTGATCAAATCTTTATCTTCCTGTAGGTGTGTTTGGTTTAGACATTTTTTTCTTAAAGTATTTCCTTCTGTTTCATCCTTGATAGTGAATTCAGAATTGAAAAAGGAAGACACAGGGGTCTTTAAAAATCACTCTTGCATGCTTTTTCTTTGAATTTACGTCATGAAAGTCTTTTTAATATAAAATTCATCACATCATACTAGATTTTTTAAGAGCATTTTATATTCTGAACATAAAAGATGCCTATAAAAACATGTCAGTGTGAGATTATTTCCTGAATATCATTACCTTTAAAGTGGATTTCTAACCCCCAAAGTTCTCATATTAATTAAAGTATTAAAAATCCTTAAGAAAAGCATTAATGTGGTTCATACAAGAAAAGAGTGTAAGCGATAAACCTAAGTGATAAAAAGTGATTAAAGTATATGTCGTAAAGCCAAGGATTTTTTATACTTTTTACTTACGAAGCAGTCCAGTTTCTCCATCTCTTTTTTGAGAATTACACGTGTTGCTAGTTACTTTGTCCACATATTTAACACCTCCTTCTGTTCACAAATTGCCTGACAAGTTGCTCAGGACTTTTTTGAGGTCATAATTTAAAGACCTGCAAAACCCAAATATCTTGTCATATGAAGCAGTCAGGAGTATTTTCCAGTTGGACTTCAAGATCTGATTTTTTGAGATAGTTTAGATAGCGTGATTTCTGATGAGGTAAAATTAATTGTTATAATATGCTTCAGTGTCTGAATTATTTTAGTTGTATCTGTGATGATTGAAGGTTGTAAAAAAGACAAGGTTTATAACAGAAGTATTGTTTTAATTTGATGAATTTGGTTGGAAAAAGAAATGAGTTTTCAGGCACATAAACTATTGTTTACATTTGTAATTATTGTAGTCTTGAATACTAGGCAGCAGCTATGAGCTGTTGCTTTGAGTTTAATGATCTATACATCACTTAAACCATTTGGGAGAGGTGTCCTCTTGTTTTTGCTCTTTGCTAACCTTATCTCTGATCCATGGACCTGAAGAAGGGATCGTGTGCCTCAATGTGCCTGCTTTTCCCTAACTTACTTCTTGCTGTAGTAAAAGGTATTGCTTGTACGCACAAATCTTGCCTTGTCAATACCGAAGAACTACAAGAGATTAGTTTATTGAGAAAATGAGGAGATATGTTTGCAGGGCACTCGTGAATCATGAAATGCAAGAAGAATTAGCAAAGTTAAAAGGGAAAAAAATCCCCATTTGCAAGTGTTGTATTTAAATTTTTCCCAAATCAAAGCTGCTTCAGAAGTAGCAAACCCTATAGTTGTGCCAAGTTTTTCCCTTTGTCATCTTTCACTGCAGTGATCCCCACCTTGCCTTGCCCTCTCCCAAATGCTGGGGAGGTGAGCGGGCAGAGCCCTGGCTCCCGGGGAGCTGTGCCTGCCCACCGACCGCATGGCCGGTCCTTCCTCAGGGCTGGACCTGACTGCGGTCCCTCTCCTCTGTGCTGACAATTCAAAGGAACCTTGCGGGAAATATCTGCCTTTGAGATGTCTGTCTTCGTAATTTATGTGAAATTGGCCTGTATTTTCAAAAGGGAGAGGAAGACTGGCAGGCGCAGCATGATTACGCATTTCTTGTTTCCTTATGCAAACAGGATCATACTCTATGCTCACTACAATTTGTGGCCACGCGTTGCGCTGGCAGTAAGCAGACCTGACACTCTGATGTGCCTGATCACATCCGTGCTGATTTATTGGCTTTTTCTGCGGTCCCCATTCATTGCTCCCTGGCATCACTCGCTGGCTCGCGCTCCGGCCGTGCTGCTGCTGGCGGGGGATCTGGGCGGCTGCCAGGCACGTGCCTGGCTTCCCCGCTGCACGCGCCTTCCAGGGCTCGCTGCAACGGCTCTCTGCCGTAATCACCGCTTGTTCCCGCTTTCTGCTCCCTACGGCAACCATTCAGCTCTGATCAGGGAGCGGAGCACGTGCAGCGCTTCAGCACAAGGGAGTTCCCATGTCCTTTCACTTTTCGTGCTGGAGGGTTGATTTTTCAGGAGATTTTGGCGTCTGAGATTTTCTCATTTTTAAATGATGGGCTTTTTCATTCTTCAGCCCACAGTGATTTATATATATATACATGTTCTCCAGATGTTCCTGAGTTTGTCAGAGATCAAATAGGAATCTTTAGGAGGTTTGGATACATTTAGGTATAATCAGGATCTGAAGTCTAGAAATCATTTTCACAGTTCCTTGTGCAAGTCTTATCAATTACTTCTTGTTTTGTCATCTGCAAGGTTATGGAGTACCTCCATAACACAGCCAAGTCTGGATTAACCCTGCCTTTGCTGTCCACTTCCACAGCACTTACAGATTAATAATCTGGTTAATTATCTTGTTACAGTAGACTTTTTCAGTTTCACAGGATTAATAGCTGTCTAGTATTTGTTGCTGTGTGATATTAAGAGCTTACATAAGCATCAACAGAGCATCAAACAGAGCACAGCTGTGGTGGTTAATTGTACACCAGTTGCTGGGAACCAATTTGTCTAAAAGCAATTCAGTCAAACTTGGGTTTATATTATGAATTTACTTGTTTTTTGAGCTTTTGAGAGTGTTCATAGCTTTAATTGCCAGTATTCATGGACTAGAGCAGGTTACTTCTCAGCATCTTTTGAAATTTACACTCAGTGTGTTAGCAATGAAAACATTTGCCTGTTAAAGATGCTATTCTGTTGGAAACCATAGATGTTTTCTAAACAAGCTGAGATATTTTCCTCTAAAAAATCATGATTTTCATGTTTCCATCTATATTTACTGAAGTAGGTTTCAGACTTTTTTTTTTGCACATATATGTACAAACACACACAGACGCACATACTACGTAGTGGTCTGCAAACCCTTCTTGTTTGTCATGTCTTGCATTTCTCAGATTCAAGTACGGAATTCAGATGATAACAGAAGAAAGTTGAGCCACTACACCACTATCACCATTCACATGTATGAACAGCGTGTAGACAATAACAAATGCTTTACAATATTTCAGCTTCATGAAGAAATCTTTCAGTATTTTTCTTTTTGTTTAACATATTTTCAGGTATCTGCACTTTAATCAAATAGAAACGTTGGAACCTGAATCCTTTACCCATCTTCCAAAACTTGAAAGGCTGTAAGTTTGTTTTTCTTGGGGTAAGATTCAGAAGTGAACTTGCTTCTTTGTTTGAATTCAATTAGATATATGAAACTAGAAAATAATATTTTTGTCATTCCCATAGATTATTTTTAATCTAAATTTTTTATTGTAACTACTCCATAGTCTTTGCAAGAACACTTTGGTCAGGCTGACCTTAGAGGCATGCAGAAGTAAGCATTACCTGTAGTATATTTTTCTATTTCAAAACTATTTCCCAAACAGCTGTGATCTATGTTTGACCTAAAATAAATGTTGTGAATGAAGAAGTAGAAGATTTAGATTATGACTTCTCTTTTTTGGGGGGTGTAAGGGGGTGGTTCTCCTGTGAATGCTTATGAACTCCCTGTCTTTGGATTAATTTGTCTTCTTATGGCTTCTTTTTCCCCATATGGACACACCAAATATACCTTGGAGGCCACTTAAAAAGCAGCAGCCAATGAATTGCTGAAAAAGGTTCAATGATATAAATTTTGCAAAATTGCTTTCTCTTAAAAGTCTTTCAGAAGAATGTAAATGAAATGAGTATGTCTTAAAATCTGAATTATTTCATCCATACTTCTGTGCTTTTTAACAGATTTTTGCATAACAACAGAATAGCTCATTTGATTCCTGGAACATTTAGTCACTTAGAATCTATGAAGAGACTGTAAGTAGATTTAAGTATTGAACTAAAGCAAGTTTAAGTAATCTCATTATACTGTATCTCATCTTCCAATTTTTATCTTCCTTACAAATGGCTTTCAATGTGTAATAGTTTTAAATATTAAATAATTTTTCCTAAGCTGTGCTCCAGTTGTTTACCTATATAGATTGAGACCATTTCTTCATATTCTACCTTCTTCAGTGACTGACTAGATCTTTTTGTCTGTTTCCTGTCTTGGAATTATTTGTAATCATAGAGTCTTGTTTTGTAGACTAAGTAATATACGTGGATCTTTCTCTTTTTTTGTTTTGAGGGTTTTTTCTGCTCCTTTTGCCTGTGTCTTACTGGATGATCTTTCTATGATCTCTTTCAATGTTTGATTATTTTGGTGTTTTCTTTTAATTGTTTTACTTGTTCTTTTATGATGATACAAACCTGGCTGTGAAAAGGTGTTTGGTGGTTTAAGAATATATTACTTTCAAATGCAACTCCAGAAGCCAGCTGTTCTTGAAATGCCATTAACTTGGAAAATGAGAGGATTCTTAGTCCCTCAGTAGCATTTGAAAACTTGAGGTCAATAAGTGTACCATATTTATTAGGGTGACTTTCAGAGAGTTTTCTGTCCCTCACTTTGGATCTTCACTGATTTAGGATAAACATCCTTTACACTCTCCAAGACTGCCATTTTCAGAGAGGCGGTCAAGCGTGCATACCCGCTTTCTGGGAGGACTGCTGAGGGTGTGCAGCGCAGTGAGTCACAGCCCCAGCTCTGCCAGGGAAGAACAGGGGAAGAACAGGAAGGTGGTCCTGCTGGTTTAAGGCAGTAGTGAAACCACACCGTTAACTGTGGGTGAAAGGTGGAACAAAGTAAATTTTGATGATGAATGCACCTTCCATAGTAGCTGCTTCACACATACCTCCCTGAAAGTCCTGAGGAGTTCAGGTGAACAGAAAGAGATTCTTCTTCACATAATATCTAGGTAAAGGGCGGTTTTAATAGTGGCCATTAGTGGAACAGGACAGTGGGCTAGACCGACCTGGTGTCTTCTGACCTGGGACAGCTTATCTCTAAAGGTCACATTACAGAATCACAGAATGGTAGGGCTTGGAAGGGACCTCTGTGGGTCATTTAGTCCAACCCCCCTGCCAAATCAGAGTCTCCTACAGCAGGCTGCACAGGACCTTGTCCAGGCAAGTCTTGAATATCTCCAGAGAAGGAGATTCCAGGACGTCCCTGGGCAGCCTGTCCCAGTGCTCCATCACACTCAGAGGGAAGTAGTTCTTCCTCATGTTCAGACGGAACTTCCTATGCTTTGGTTTGTGCCCATTGCCCCTTGTCCTGTCACTGGGCACCACTGAAAAGAGTTTGGCCCCATCCTCCTGACACCCACCCTTGAGATATTTGTAAGCATTTATAAGGTCCCCTCGCAGCCTTCTCCAGGCTGA